>JGI24708J26588_10002603_pt1 | contig 13567 bp, 15 predicted proteins | sample BioPla1DNA2_FD_26588 | JGI IMG/M metagenome (IMG submission 26588) | reverse complement strand
TTGTTTGTCTTCTAGTGCTTTTACTGGTTGTAAAGATAAAAAAGCATATTGCTATTCCCTTCATCCAATGTATTCTTTCGCAGGGAAAAATTCATCAAATTTAGAAAATACTATTTTTTCAATTGAAGGTAAAAATATTGAAAAAATAGAAGACTTTCTTCAAAAAACTAATATAAACTATTTTGTTATTGAAGAAAAAAGCAAACCACTTTATCATGCGGCAGCAGTCTTTGTCTCCAATTATTTAGTTTCTTTGGCTAAGATTGCAGAAAATTTGCTTGTAAAATGTGGACTAAATAAAGCTCAATGTGTAGATGCCATATATCCTTTGATTGAAAGTACATTAAGAAATATTAAGGAAAAAGGCATTGATGATGCTTTAACAGGGCCAATAGTACGTGGAGATATTCAAACTATTGAAAAACACTTGAATAGTGTGGATGAATATAGTGCTATTTATAAGGATTTAGGAATAATAGCATTAGAGATTACAAAAAGTAAGAAAAACTTGTCAGATAATACTATGGATGGATTAAATAAAATATTAAGAGGTGATTGTAATGAAAAAAACGGTAGCAACATTTAAAGATGCTAAAAATAAAAATGAGAAATTAACAATGGTAACTTCATATGATTATTCCATGGCTAAGATTGTTGATGAAGCAGGAATAGATGGAATATTAGTTGGAGATTCTGTAGGAATGGTAACATTAGGCTATGATGACACTCTACCTGTAACTATGGATGATATGATTCATCATACAAAAGCAGTAAGTAGAGGTGCAAAAAATGCTCTAATTGTAGCAGATATGCCATTTATGTCTTATCATGTAAGTGTAGAAGAAAGTATTAGAAATGCTGGTAGATTAATTAAAGAAGGAAATGCACACTGTGTTAAATTAGAAGGTGGAACTGATATTTTAGACAAAATAGAAGGAATAATCAAAGCACAAATACCTGTAATGGGACATATGGGTTTGACACCTCAATCTATAAATATGTTTGGTGGATTTAAGGTTCAAGGAAAAACTGTAGATCAAATCCAAAAACTTATTGATGATGCTAAAAAATTAGAAGAAGTAGGAGTATTTGCAATAGTTTTAGAATGTATACCTGAAAAAATTTCAAAAATAATCACAGAAAGCATATCCATACCAACTATTGGAATTGGTGCCGGTAAATATTGTGATGGCCAAATATTAGTTGTTAACGATATGTTAGGTATGTACTCTGATTTCACTCCTAAATTTGTTAAACAATATAAAAATCTAAAAAAAGATATAGATGAAGCAATTAATGATTATATAAACGATGTAAAAGTAGGCAATTTCCCAGAAGAAAAACACAGTTTTAAAATAGATGAAAAAATATTAGATGAACTAAATAAGTAGAGGTGACAAAGATGAGAATAATCAAATCAATAGATGAAATGAAAAAAATCAAAAAAGAAAATACTTCCATAGGATTTGTACCTACTATGGGCTATCTTCATGAAGGTCATATAAGTCTTATACAAAGGGCTAGAGAAGAAAATGACATAGTTGTCACAAGCATCTTTGTCAATCCAACACAATTTGGTCCAAATGAAGATTTTGAAAAATATCCTAGAGATGAAAAAAGAGATCTTCAAAAATGTGAAGAAAACGGCTGCGATATAGTGTTTTTACCTCAAAAGGAAGAAATATATCCTAGAGACTATCTTACTTATGTACAAGTAGAAGAATTGGGAAAAGAACTATGTGGAAAATCCAGACCAACTCATTTTAGAGGGGTTACTACTGTTTTAACTAAACTATTTAATATAATCAAGCCTGATAGAGCCTACTTTGGACAAAAAGATGCTCAACAGCTAGTAATAGTCAAAAAAATGGTAGAAGATTTAAATATGGATGTAGAAATAATAGGCTGCCCTATTGTTAGAGAAAAAAATGGATTAGCTATTAGTTCTAGAAATACTTATTTAAGTCCAGAAGAAAGAAATGATGCATTATTATTAAATAAATCACTAAAATTAGCAAAAAATTTAATTGAAAATGGAGAAAAAAATATATCTACAATTAAAAGGGAAATGGAAAAAATAATTTTATCAGGAAAAAACAATACTATGGACTATATTGAATTTGTAGATACTAAAAAATTAGAACCTGTTTCAGAAATTCAAAATAAAACATTAATTGCCATAGCTATAAAGGCTGGAAATACTCGTCTTATAGATAATATGGTTGTAGAATTGTAGGAGATAAGTATGCAAATAACTATGTTAAAATCAAAAATTCATAGAGCCACAGTGACTGATGCAAATTTAGATTATGTAGGAAGTATAACCATAGATGAAAAGCTTATGAAAGAAACAAATTTATATGAAAATGAAAAAGTTCAAATAGTCAATATTAATAACGGAGAAAGATTTGAAACCTATGTAATCAAAGGGCCTTATGGAAAAGGTGATATTTGCTTAAATGGTGCTGCTGCAAGACTTGTACAACCAAAAGATAAGATTATAATTATGGCTTATTGTATAATTGATGAAAATGAAGCAGAAAGTTTTAATCCTAAAGTTGTTTTTGTCAATGAGAATAATAAATCAATATAATTGGAAACCAGGTGAGCATAATTGCTCACCTGGTTTGTTATTCTCGTTACTTCACATTTCTTTAAATTTGCATTCTTTTCTATCTTGTTCTACTATATGTTATTTAACTATTATATTCTACGATTTTATATAATATATTTATTAAATCATCTTCCATAGCACCAATTTTTTCATAAAGCCTACTTTCTTTAATATTGTGTATGTTTTTACATTTAACATATGAAGGTTCATCCAATCCACACTGTTGCCAATTCTTTATTTCTTCCTTAAATTTACTATAGTAATTATCCTTAGGTGGAACTGAGGTTATTTCTGCTACAGTATAAGTCTTGATTTTTATTGCCACCTTTCCCCTTGTAATAAATAATTACTTTATATATATCACCAACTTCTGCCATTGATATTTACTATCTACCTTTATATTTATCTTCTTCGAACCATTCTCTATGGTGTGGGTTTCTTGGATTTAATTCAATCATACCGTCTTCTCCTTTTAATAAGATTGCATTAGCAGTTATTTCGTTCAATTTATTTTTCAAATCTACAGGTATAAAATTTGCATTCTTTTTAACTTTAACTGCATCCATACTATCCTCCCCTTTTTCAAACTTATCTAAGTCCTTACCCATATTATACCCTCCTCATCCTACAAAATCAAATTTATTTTATATTTATATAAATATATTATTACCAAGAAACAAATATGATATAAGTACACAATTTGCATTATATGGCATATGTTACAAATAAATATAACTTGTACTATTTTTAGTTCTGTTTGTCCAAAATATTTCATAGGATTACAATAGGAGGAATGGAATATGAAAAAATTAGCTTTTGTTATTATGATCTTATTGTTAATCAATACTATTACTTGGACTTCTAGTTCTAAAAAAGTTGTCGGTGAAATACTTGAAGTTAAAGAAATACAGGATATCTTAAAAAATGAGATATTAAAAGTAAAAATAATTGAAGGAAAATATAATGGAGAAATTATTACTATTGAACGTGAAGTAATTGAATGTTCCATATATGATTTTGATTTAAATATAGGTGATAAAATATTAATAGAATTATATTTAAATGATAGTGATTCACTTTGTGCTAAATTTATTAATGTTTGGCGAGTAGATAAAATTAAAAATCTCACCTTAATTTTTGTAATATCTGTAATAATATTTGGTGGTTTAAAAGGAATATTATCCATTTCATCTCTACTTTTTTCCACTTATATAATATTAAAATTTATGGTACCTGGAATCCTTAAAGGCTATAATATAATTATGGTTTCCATGCTATCTGCTTTGATTATAATAGTAACGAGTTTCATATTAATAGCTGGCTTTACGAAAAAAAGTCTTGTTTCAATGCTTGGAACTATGGGAGGAACTATAATCGCAGGATTACTTGCTTATACTTATTCAAAATTGGCAAATATTACAGGGGTAGCTGATGAAAATGTAATGTTCTTAATTACAAATATTGGATTAGAATTAGATTTTGGCAATTTATATATGAGTTCTATCCTTATAGGTTCTATTGGGGCAGTCATGGATGTAAGCATGTCTATAACCACATCTATGTTTGAAATTAAAAAACAATCTCCAAAAATTACAACTAAAAATTTAATTCAATCTGGTTTTCAAATAGGTAAAGATATCATGTCTACAATGACAAACACTTTAATTCTTGCATATACTGGTAGTTCTATGCCTTTAATTATTATTAATGTTTTATATGATTATGACTTTATTTATGCTATAAATAATGAGATGTTAGCAATGGAAATAATTAGATCCTTATGTTGTAGTATAGGACTAGTAATGACAATACCTTTAACAGTGTTAATTGCTGCAAATTCTATCAAACAAAAAAATATTAGTTCAAGACAATACAGATATAATAAATAAAATAGACGAACTAAATGTTCATCTATTTTACTTAAGTGGGTTACTATATGGCTTTTTGTCTAATAAGTATATTTTTAATTATTAGATTCGACACTTCATTGGAAATATTATTTCCCCAAAAAATTCCTTTGTTTGTCAAAAAGTATTTGTTACTTTTCTTTTCAACAAAATTTTCTTTTACTAATTCCTCCATGAAATTCTTAATACATTCCTTGTTTTTCTCATCTTCTATAATATCTAAATCTATATTTGTCATCTGTACTTGACCTATTACTTTTTTTATTAAATTATAATAAGAATTTACTTCCATGCCTCTTCTATTTTCTATATTTTCTACTTCTTCACGAAAATCATCCATTTTTAAAGAATTCATTATAAGTGTATTTCCTATATAGCCTCCTGCACCTGCTCCTATAGGGAGTGTATCTTCTCCATTATATCTTCTAACTATATATTTATATTTATCTCTATTTGGTTTAACTATCTTAGTCAACTCTAAAAATTCAAAATTATTATCTAATGCTTTATTTGAAATTGTATTAAAAAATATCTTTTCTCTTTCAAAATTTCTTTCATAAAAATCTTTAGAATCTCCTACTATTTTAGCTAAAGCAGCCTTTTCATTTATTATTAAGGAATAAAAGGAAAAGCCTGCTAAATCTAAATCTATAACAGTTTTAATATCTTCTATGGCTTCCTCTAAGGTTTCATTTGGATAATTGTATATAATATCTATATTTACATTTGAAAATCCTATTTCCTTAAGTTGGTTTAATTTTTCTATAACCATTTCTTGATTACCAATTCTACCTAGTGTAGCTCTTCCATTATCTGAAAAAGTTTGAACTCCTATACTAAATCTGTTTACTCCTTCATTATAAAACATTCCTATCTTTTTATCTGAAAGCTCAGAAATAGTAGTTTCAATAGTTATTTCACAGTCCTCAGTTAATGGTAAATAGTTTTTTAGAGCCCTAAGAATTTTTCTTAAATCCTCACTATCAAGAGCAGTAGGAGTTCCACCTCCAAAATATATTGCATCATATTTACTATCCTTAATATATTTAAATTTACTGTAATTTTCAATTTGCTTTACTATCAAATCAGCATAATCTGACGGAGGCATCATTAAACTTCTTCTCATATTGCAAAATGTACATATTTTCTTGCAAAATGGTATATGAATATATATTGTATCTTTTTTATTTTTATTATAATCTTCATTTAATTGTTCTTTTAAAGTTTTGGTTCCCCCAACTAAGTATTTAAAGTTTTGACTTGAATCGTGATGGGATTTTAGCCTTGTTTTATATCTATTTTGTTGTAACTCCATTATTTATCACCTTTATCTAAAGATTTTATTAAATCACCAAATATTTTTTGAGCTTCTTTTATATCCTGTTCATTTGGATGTTTACTTGCTTCTTCATGTCTTTTTCTTCTTTCTTCTGTCATTCCATGAGAATGACTTGCTGGTAATTTCTTAAACTTTTCAATTAATTTAGGATCAACTTTTCCTTGACATAAAAATTCTGCTACGACTTCGTTTTTAACTTCTAATAATTCTCTTACTCTTTTTAAAGTCTTTTTAGCATGATCAGAATCAGGATAAGCCCCTAATGTACCAAATACTCCTACTTTTTTGCCTTCTATTTTCTCCATATATTTTTTGGCTTTTTCATCAGCCATGCCTTTATCAACCCAAAAACCCATTAATATTAAATCAAATTCATTAGGATTTATATTTCCTTCTATAGGAGTTATTAAACTACCTTCTGGTAATATTTCATATATTCCTTCTGCTACNTTTTTTGTATTTCCCGTTTTACTTGAATAAGTCAATAAAATCTTCATAATATTTCTCCTCTCAAATAACTTTTTTAGGCACTATTATGGGATAATCGTCTAAATCGTCGTAGTAAATCTTTGCTTCTACATTATAGACTTCCCTAAGTAATTCTTTTGTTAACACTTTACTAGGACTGCCATTGGCAAATATTTGTCCTTCTTTCAATACTATAATTCTATGGCTATATTTTGCTGCTTGATTTAAATCGTGAAGCACCATTATAACTGTCAATTTCAATTTTTTATTTAATTTTCTTACTAATTCCAATAATTCTAATTGATAAGAAATGTCTAAATAAGTAGTTGGTTCATCTAATAATAAAACCTTTGGTTCTTGAGCTAAGGCCACTGCCAACCAAACCCTTTGTCTTTCTCCTCCAGAAAGGCAATTGAGTTTTTTATATTGCAATTTTTCAAGATTTGCATTCTCAATAGCCCAATCTATTATCTTTTTATCTTCTGCATCTTTACTTTGATACCATTTCTTATGAGGTAATCTACCATAATATATTAAATCCCTAACACTTATATCAGAAGGAGAAGTGTTATGCTGAAGAAGAATTGAAAGATTTTGAGATACTTCTTTATTGCTCATATTTGTAATACTGTTTTTGCCTATATGAATCATTCCATCTTGGAGTTTTAATAATTTTACTAAGGCTTTTAAAACAGTAGATTTACCTGAGCCATTTGGTCCTATTATAGAAACAATTTCTCCTTCTTTTATATCTGTCGTAAAATTTCTAATGACTATTTTTTTATCATAACCCAAATGTAAATTGGACATCTTAACTGCTTCCATTTATTTTCCTCCTTTCCTTAACAAGTATAAAAAGAAAGGTCCACCTATTACTGCCATTATAGTTCCTACTGGCAATTCTATAGGCTTTGCAACTGTCCTAGCAAAAGTATCAGCTAAAAGCAACATAGTTGCACCACCTATCATACTAAATGGTAATAAATATTTATAATCCGAACCTATTAGCAATCTACTTATATGAGGTATTATAAGACCAATAAAACCAATTATCCCAACTGCCGAAGTAGATATTCCTGCTAAAAAAGCTGCAAGTAGAGAAAGTAGTATTCTACTTCTGTTTAAATTTAAACCTAAATTAACTGCCTTCTCATCTCCTAAAAGAAGTACATTTGCTGGTCTAATGCAAAAGAAAGATAATACCAATCCAACAATACTATAAGGCAATATCATTTTTAAATCGTTCCAGCTTCTTCCCGAAATACTCCCATTTACCCACATGATAACTCCTTGTATTTTATCGCTATTTAATACAGATATTAATGAAGTGGCTCCTCCTAACATAGCATTTATAGCTACTCCAGATAGAATAATTCTAACTGGCTTTATTCCATCTTTCCAAGCCAAAATATATATGAGGAAAGTCGCAATAATTCCTCCTAAAAAGGCCACTAAGGGTACTAGGTATGTATATTCTGGTTTTAATAACATTACAATAATAGCAGCTAAACTCGCCCCCGAAGAAACTCCTATAATCCCTGGATCCGCCAAGGGATTTTGCATTACTGACTGTAAAAGTGCACCTGATACTGCTAAATTAGCACCTACAATTATTGCTATTAAAACCCTTGGCAATCTAATATCCATTATTATAGATCTATTGATTGTATCTCCTTCATGGACAACAAGATCAAATATTTCTCTTACTGGAATATTTACACTACCTAATCTAATAGAAAAAACTAATATACTTAAAAAAATTAATATTGAAACTATTATAATCGATGCTTTCTTCATCCTCTCATCACCATTTAATCTGTTCCATATAATATTTTTGCTAATTCTTCTATTGCTTTAACAATTCTTATATTTCCTGAAACTCCAAAGTACTTATTATCTAAATCATAAACTTTATCCTCTTTTACAGCCTGAAGATTTTGCCATATTTCGTTTTCAGCAAATTCCTTCTCAAACATCTTTTTACTATCCTCAGGATTTGCATGAGTTAATCTAAGTATCAAATCAGGCTGTGATTTTAAAACATCTTCCATACTTAGAGGGACATAAGAATCTTTAAAATCTCCCATTTCATTAGCTATATTTATTCCACCAACTTCTTTAACTAAACTTCCCGCAAAAGATTTTTCTGTTGCAATCATAATACTTTTTGGGGAACCAAATAAAATCATAACCTTTGGCTTATCTCCTTCTTCTACGTTTTTTAATATTTCTTCTACTTTTGAATTTACTTCATCTATAAAATCTTGTGCTTCTTTTTCTTTACCATATATTTCTCCTAGTTTTTTCATTGAAGCTAATATATTATTGTAAGAATCATTCTCAATAAAAACTGATTCTATATTGCTATTCTCTAGCTTTTTCTCTAAATCTGCTTGTAGAGAAGATACGGAAATAAACATATCTGGATTTAAAGATTTTATTATTTCTATATCAGGATTCATAGGTTTACCTATTTTTTCTGCATCCTTACAGCTTTCTGGCAATGGATATCTGCTTTCTGGTACTCCAATCATTTCAACCCCTAATAAATCTAACATCTCTACAACTGCCACAGTACCACCTATAGTTCTTTCTGGATACTCTTCTTTTGGTGTTTCTTCACTCGCATCAACTTTGTCTTGTCCTTTCTGTATATTATTAGCATTTTCCTTAGTTTGAGTAGACTTACAGCCTGTAGCAACTACTAGCATTAAAGCTACACATAAAAATAAAATTAGTTTCCTTTTCATATCTAAATTTCCCCTTTCGATTAATAAAAATATTTTATAATGTACACATTGATAATGGTTATCATTTTCAAGCTCTAATTTAGTATAAACTACTTTGAAATTTATTGCTTTAAATATCTTTTGATATTTTTAACTTTTTCATGGATTTTAAGAAATAAAAAAAGATAGTGTAAAATTTTACACTATCTTTTTTTATTATATCTCTTTCAATAAATTTGCCATTTCTATTGCAGTAATTGCTGCGTCATAACCTTTATTTCCACTTTTCGTACCTGCTCTTTCAATAGCTTGTTCTATATTGTCTGTTGTAAGTACACCAAATATAATTGGTATCTCTGTCTCTAAGGAGGCATTGGCTATACCCTTTGATACTTCACTTGATACATAGTCAAAATGTGGTGTTGAACCTCTTATCACTGCTCCAAGACAAATCACTGCATCATATTTATTAGTTTTTGCTAGTTTTTTTGCAACTAATGGAATTTCAAAAGCACCAGGAACCCAAATAATTTCAATATCTTCTTCTTTAGTTCCATGTCTTTCTAATGCATCTATAGCTCCTGATAATAATTTACTTCCAATAAATTCATTAAATCTCCCCACTACAATAGCAAATTTCAAACCTTCGGATATTAACTTTCCTTCATAAATTTTCATAGTATTCATCTCCTCTATTTTATATTTAATATGTGGCCCATCTTATCTTTTTTAGTTTTTAAATAGAAATAATCCTTGTCATTTGGATCTATCTCTATGGGAACTCTTTCTACTACTTCTAATCCATAGCCAGATAATCCATGAATTTTTTTAGGATTATTGGTCATAAGTCTTATCTTTTTTGCTCCAAGATCTGATAATATTTGAGCACCTATTCCATATTCCCTTAAATCTTCAGGATATCCTAAAGCTAAATTAGCCTCTACTGTATCTAGGCCTTTTTCTTGAAGTTCATAGGCTTTGAGTTTATCTATTAAACCTATTCCTCTACCTTCTTGTCTCATATATAGAAGTATTCCTTTTCCTTCTTCATTTATCTTTTTCATAGCTTCATGAAGTTGGTCGCCACAATCACATCTCAATGAACCAAATACATCTCCTGTCAAGCACTCAGAATGAACCCTTACAAGGACTGGTTCATCATTATTTATATCTCCTTTGACTAATGCTACATGATGTTCTCCATTTGTTTTGTTCACATAACCTATAATATTGAAATCCCCATAAATAGTAGGTAATTTAGCTTCTGCAACTTTAGAAACTAAAATTTCATTTTTCCTTCTATAGGCTATCAAATCTGCAATAGTTATTATTTTAATATCATTTTTCTTTGCAAATTCTATAAGCTGTGGCGTTCTTGCCATGGTACCATCTTCATTCATTATTTCACATATTACTCCTGCTGGATATAAGCCTGATAATCTTGCCAAATCTATAGCTGCTTCTGTATGACCTGCTCTCTTTAATACTCCACCTTTTCGTCCCCTTAAGGGAAATATATGTCCTGGTCGTCTAAAGTCTTCGCCACTAACATTTGGATCCAAAACTTTTTTTATAGTCATTGCTCTTTCTCCAGCTGAAATTCCAGTAGTAGTATCTTTATAATCTATGGAAACAGTAAAAGCTGTTTCATGATTGTCTGTATTTTCACTTACCATTTGTCCTATACTTAATTCCTCTAACCTTTCTTCCACTATAGGCATACAAACTAAACCTCTAGCATATTTAGTCATAAAATTAATCTTCTCATCTGTAACTTTTTCTGCTGCTACTATTAAATCCCCTTCATTTTCCCTATCTTCATCATCTACAGCTATTACAAAATTACCATTTTTAATAGCTTCTATTGCTTCTTCTATGGTATTAAACTCTGCCATTTTTACCCCTCCTATATAAAACCATTTTCTTTTAAAAAACTCTCATCTATTTTACTTTCATTTTCAACTTCTTTTTGTAACAAAAGTTTTTCAATATATTTTCCCACTACATCACATTCAATATTAACTAAATCATTTATATTTTTCTTAATTAATGTAGTGACCTCTTTAGTGTGAGGAATTATAGTAACTTTAAATTTTTCTTCATCTACATAGCTTACAGTTAGGCTTACTCCATCTATAGCAACAGAACCCTTATAAACTATGTATTTTAAAATGTTCTTAGAGGTAATTATACTTACCCATATAGCATCTCCTTCTTGCCTAAATTCTTCTATAGTACCAGTACCATCTATATGTCCAGATACTATATGCCCTCCAAGTCTATCTCCTACTTTTAAAGCTCTCTCTAAATTCACAAGACTTCCACTTTTTAAAAATCCAAGATTTGTCTTTCTTATAGTTTCAGCCATTATATCTGCTTTAAATGCATTTTTAGTAAATTCTTTTACAGTTAGACAAACACCGTTGACAGCTATACTATCTCCTATGGAAATATTTTTAACTATTCTTTCACATTCAAAACTTATAGTCCATATTTTCTTATCTTCTTTTATATCTAATACTTTTCCTACTTCCTCTACAAGCCCTGTAAACACCTTATCACTTCCTTATTTTATATATCCTTCAAGCATTATGTCTTTACCTATATTAGTAATTTCTATATCTTGTAAATCTACAGTATCCTTTATATAGGCCATTCCTTCTCCTTCAACTGGTGTTTTGGCATCTCTTCCTCCTATAATTTTTGGAGCAATGAAAAATACGAATTTATCTACTAAATCCTCCTTTAAAAAGCTAAAATTTACTTCTCCACCTCCTTCTATAAGTACACTATCAATCTTTCTCTTTCCCAACTCTTTCATTAGAAATTTTAAATCTACTCTTCCATTTTTAGCTGGACTTACTATTACTTCTGCACCTTTTTCCCTGAAAGTTTCTATATTTTCTTCTGCTGCTAATTTGGTTACTGCAATAATAGTATTAGAAGGATTTATATTTAATACTTTTGATGTAAGAGGAGTTCTGCCTTTACTATCTAAAATAATCCTTATGGGATCTATGCACTCCCTATTATCTAATCTTGTATTTAGCATAGGATCATCCATTATCACTGTATTTACTCCCACCAATATAGCTGAAACTCTTTGCCTTAATAAATGCCCATATTTTCTTGCCTTTTCCCCAGTTACCCATCTAGAATCTCCTGTATATGTGGCTATCTTTCCATCTAAACTCATACCAGCTTTCATTATGGTAAAGGGGATTTTAGTAAGTATATATTTAATAAATATTTCATTTAATTTTTCTGCTTCTTTTTTTAAAACTCCAACTTTTACTTCTAATCCATTTTCTCTAAGTATCTCAATGCCCTTTCCTGAAACTAAAGTATTAGGGTCTTCCATAGCTATAACTACTTTTTTAATTCCACTTTCAGCTATTCTATTTGCACAAGGTGGAGTTTTCCCAAAGTGAGAACAAGGCTCCAAAGTAACATACATAGTGGCATCTTTAACATTTTCTACTGCATTATTCAGTGCATTGACTTCAGCATGATTTTTACCGTATTTTTCATGATAGCCTTTGCCTATTATCTTTCCATCTTTGACTATTACTGCACCTACTAAAGGATTTGGATTTGTAAAACCTATACCTTTTTTAGCAAGATCCAATGCTATTTTCATAAAATATTCATCATTCATAAAATCCCTCCAATATTAAAAGCCCTGAAATAAATTTCAGGGCTTAATTAAACAATTTTATTTATATTAAAATAATCCTTATAATTGTTTTAATAAGTTTAATATCTTCTTTCATCCAGACTGTACTGTCGGCTTCGGAATTTCACCGAATCCTGCCTAAATAGGCTCGTGGGCTTTACCACCGGTGGGGAATCTCACCCCGCCCTGAAGAATATTTCTTTAAATATACATTTGTAATTTACAAGATATATTATATCATATTATTAAAAAAATAATACTTTTTATACAAATTTCCCTTCTATTTTTTCAGCAGTATGTCTAACTACTTTGATTTTAGCTTCATCATAAGATTTAAATGTTTCTTTAGCATATTCTATATCATTATAAACTTTCCAATATCCCCTCATGAGACATTCCTTATTAGGACATTCAATAAAATCAAAAACATCAGATACAGGATATCCTAAAAATATTCCTATTTCATGAGGACAGGCTTGTTCATACCTTTTTTTCAATAAGCTTAATGCTTCATATATATTCATCTCATCTGAATAGCCAAATCTATTTAGAAAAGCCATATTTTCGGTATTTCTAAATACATTATTTAATTTAATATAATCATAAAATAAAACATAAACACTATCTTCTGTTCTCTTTAATTCATAAAAATTTACATTTAAACTACTTACAATATCATATTTGTATCTTTCCCAATTAGAAAACAAATCTCGTCTGATGGTCTTTTTAAAAACTACTAGAGAAGAAGGTTTAACTTTCCCTATAGTAGGTGCTGCATTATGAGCCACTAACATAAATATATAAGATTTATCATCTAAAGTATTTAAATAATAT
>JGI24708J26588_10002598_pt1 | contig 13574 bp, 17 predicted proteins | sample BioPla1DNA2_FD_26588 | JGI IMG/M metagenome (IMG submission 26588) | reverse complement strand
CTGTAGACTGCCTTTAATCTACAGCTTGTAAACAGGCAAGTCAATATGGCTCGTGCTGTATTACTTTAAGAATCCAAAAACTGAGACGCGCACTCATTTTTTAGCAATGCACTCGAATGCACCCCAAGCAAAACTCAGTCAAAATATGTTTTCGGATCGCCGTATTCTCGTTTCATGGCTTTATTATGTTTTCAAACCGAATTTTGTCGAGACTCGATGAACTCCGGTTTGCACAGAAGAAAGCGATGGTCAGGCGCTACGATGTGAAAGGGAAGGCATATTTTAATTCTCCTGTAAATTACTATGCGGAGGATGTTGGCTTGCGAAACGCAAGGCTGAATTTTCGACAGATTGAAGAGACTCACTTGATGGAAAACATTTTACATAATGAGTTGGTGCTTCGTGGATTTGCTGTGGACGTGGGTTCTGTGCGTTTTACAAAAACTGTGGATGGGAGACTACTCCCCGAGCGATGGCTCGAGATGTGACGGGGTTGAGCGACGAGCGGATCAAGCACGGCTACTCCCCGAGCGATGGCACGAGATTGATTTTGTTCTAAATCGGGGAAGCCAAAAGGTTTACATTCAGTCCGCTTTCAGCATCCATGATGCGGAGAAACATCAACAGGAGATTCTTCCTCTCCTAAAACATGAAGATTCATTTAGAAAACTTGTCGTAACAGGCGGTAATACAAAAATGCACACAGATGAAAAGGGCATCAGTTATGTGGGAATCAACCCGTTCTTGCTTGAGGAGATTGATAATCTGTTATAAGGAAGCAGAACCGGCTTATGTCACCAATCGGAACGTGAACTGGAGCAGTGTTAGAACCGACTTTATTGGAACAATGAATGTACCTAAACTGTGCGGTGTGCCTTTTCAAACTTAATCAATTATTCATTTTCATCTATATTGATAATACCGACTAAATCGTCAGTTGCTGGAATAACGCTACTACCGTCTTAGCCAACCGTTATATCTTTTTGTTGAGCACATTTCGAGCGTTTTGTTGCGCGCTTTTCAGAATTTTCATGATTTTGCGAAAAAAGACCTTCGGCAGATGATCCGCGATGCTTTTAACAGCAAGACTTATCTCGTCACCATCAAGTCCACTTCGTAACACACTCCGAATAAGCATGTGGACACAGTAACAGTGCATTTTGCTTTGCCTATTCAAAACAGGAGAACGATTACGAGTGAGGCTGACAAGTATGTTTTGGTAAACGAACTAACCTCGAACACAAATAGCCCTCGCAGGGCGCCAGTAAAAAGCGTTTCCTATTGATTTTTTTTCGTTCTCACAGTAGAATGTATTACAAATGTAGGAGGTTAGAAAAATGGGTGAAATTGTAAGCGTCCGTTTTAACGACGAAGAAAGCAAATTATTACGCCAAGTTTCCGCGCTCTATGGTTGCGGCGTGTCATCGCTTATTAAGCGCCTCGCCTTCGAGAAACTTGAAGATGAGTACGACTTACAGATCATTCGGGATTATGAAGCGGAAAAAGCAGCAGGCACGCTTGAAACGATACCGTATGAGGAAGTTAGAAAAAGCCTCGACCTATGAGCTACAAAGTTGAATACACGAAGCGAGCGTTCAAACAGCACGCAAAATTAGATGAGGCGACAAAACGACTGATTGATGCGTGGATTATGCAAAACCTTGTGAACTGTGAGAATCCTCGCCAGCGCGGACAAGCGCTCGTTGGCAACTTATCCGGTTATTGGCGGTATCGCATTGGAGATTATAGGCTGTTGGCAGACATTCAAGATGAAGTACTTGTCATTTTGGTTATCGAAATCGCTCACAGACGTGATGTGTACTGTTGATCTGCGGTGATCCTTGCAGAACGCCCGCTAAGCGCGATTGAAGACGATTCTGACAACCTCCCCGCCCGTTTTTAAGAAAAAGCCGTCGTTACGAAAACCGGAACGACGGTTTTTCAAAAAATGGCGGAGGGCAAGAGATTCGAACTCTCGATACCCTTTTACGGGTACACGCGATTTCCAGTCGCGCTCCTTCAGCCAGCTCGGACAACCCTCCACATTGAGCATCGGCTGCTCCTAGGCTATGACGCCTTGGAGCATAGCGATATTAACATGAGCATTTCTCAATTGTCAATTAAGTAATCTCTTTAGATCACACGTATAGTCTTGTTTCTATTACATCAGAGAATGCGCTTTGCCTGACGTGTTTTCTTCTCCGTAAACGGATGGTATCGGAGCGAGACGTCGAAAAACCACGATTTCTTGAGCACAGTTTTGAAATGACTGAACGTTCTAAAACTATACTCGCCGTGATACCTTCCCATACCGCTATTCCCCACGCCTCCGAAGGGCGCGTACGGCGAGGCGATATGGAGAAGACAGTCGTTGACGCACCCGCCGCCGAAAGATATCTCATCGATGATGCGCTGTGCGCGCGCTCTATCTTTCGTGAAGAAATAAAGCGCCAGAGGTTTCGGTTCCACCTTGATCTCGGCGATAAGATCCTCGAGAGAGTCGTACGTGATGACTGGGAGAATCGGGCCGAATATCTCTTCCTCCATGACGGGAGAATCTTTTGCAGGGTTCACGAGCACGGTCGGCTCAATCTGTAAACGCCCGCTATCTCCCCGACCGCCGACGGCTATTTGTTGTCCTTCCAAGAGAGACATAAGGCGATCATAATGCTTCCGGTTGACGATGCGCGGATAATCTTTTCGGTAATGCTCATCTGACTCAAACGTCTCCGAGAAGTTCTTCACAAGTGTTTCGATCAGGTCGTCTGCGACGGATCGGTGTACGAAGACGTGGTTGGGCGCGATGCAAGTTTGTCCGGCATTTGTCAATTTGCCGAACGTCAAGCGCTTGGCCGTTTTCTCGATATCGGCGCTCTCATCAACGATGACGGGCGATCGTCCTCCGAGCTCGAGCGTTACGGGCGTCAAATGACGTGAGGCCTTTTCCATGACGAGTCGTCCGACGGTTGGACTCCCGGTAAAAAAAGTGTAATCAAACGGGAGATCGAGAAGCGTCTCATTTTCCTTACGACCGCCTTCCACGACGAAGGCGTAACCTTCGGGAAGGCTCTCTCGAACGATAGACGCGATGGCGGATGACGTATTAGGGCTATAAGCAGACGGTTTCAAAAGACAGACATNCCCCGCCGCGATTGCGCCGATGAGCGGACTGAGCGTCAGCAGTACGGGATAGTTCCATGGAGACATGATGAGACAGACACCGTATGGCTCCGGGTGAACGCATACGGAAGATGGCATTTGACCGATCGCCGGACGAATCCTTTTCGGTCGCATCCATCGGCGAAGGCGCTTTTTGACATAAGACAACTCTCCGTAAACGAGGCCGATTTCCGTGATGTATGCCTCGTGTTCGCTCTTATTTAAATCATTTTTCAGAGCGAGATAGAGGTCCTTCTCGTAGCGCCGTATCCCCTTCTCTAGGGCTTCTAGGCATGATCGGCGAAAGGCATAAGAGCGCGTTTGATTCGTTGCGAAAAACTTTGAAGCTTGTTCGTATTTATGTCGGATGTCCTCGTGATTCATATATCGATTTCCTTTCGATTTACAAACGATCGACTCGGCTTCATGATGCCGGAATACAATGCGCTGGCACCTTTTGTGCGGTTATGGTCACTCGCCCATAGAGCTTATCACAAACGTAACGATCGACTTGAACAAATCACACAGTAGTGAAAAAATGGTATTGACGATACAGATGGTTTTTACATGATTTCGGCGGGAGGATCGTGACCATGTGTGATACGGTGACAATGTTTTGCGGGGCTGGGAGTGGACGTTCTTTTTTTGGCAAAAACTCCGATAGAGAACCGGGAGAACCTCAAATAGTTTATTATTCCGCGAATCCCGTGGAAGAATTCAATACTAGACCGTATATTGAGGCTTCGAATAAATACATCAAAGAGCCATATTCAGCTCTAAAATCCATCTTCAACAAATATGATAATCAATACAGCGCCTTGATTTCTCGTCCTGTATGGATGTGGGGAGCCGAAATGGGCGTTAATCAATTCGGCTTGTCGATTGGCAACGAGGCAGTTTTTCCAAAGGCTAAGGTGGCCGATCATGCGCTGCTGGGTATGGATATCTTGCGTTTGGCGTTGCACAACTGCAAAGATGCTCAAGAGGCGGTAAGTTTTATCACTGATTTGATCGGCGAGCATGAACAGGGCGGCGACGGCGGTTACAGGGGTTCCTTAAAGTACCACAATTCATTTTTGATTAAAGACTTTGGGCGAGGGTACATATTGGAAACGTGCGGCAAGCATTGGGCGCTGAAAGAAATACGCGACGTCGCGGCCATCTCCAATGCCTATTCCATCACGGATGATTATTGTAAAGTCGATCCCGACACTGAAGAACCATGTAACTTCAAAGCAAGATATGAAAACAAGCTCGTCACTTTCTTTACGAAAGGCGACGCCAGACGAGAATATGCTTACAACTATCTGAAGAACTCGAACGGAGATTTGACAAGCGTAATGAGTCTCTTAAGATCCCACATGAATCCGGACCAAAAGATAAAGAAAGGCATGAAATCGATCTGTATCCATTCCGGTCCGTTCATTAAATCGGAAGCTACGTCGTCCATGATCGTCGATTACATCAACGATCAATTCATTGTCTGGATTACCGGTAGCCCTCATCCTTGCGTATCGTTGTTTAAGCCGATTGTATTTTCAGACAACAATACGTCCGCGGGATTTGATGATGTTGATTTTTCCCTCGATTATTGCAACAGCGCGACAGCTCTGGCGAGAACCTTGGTAAAGAATTACCCCCTATTTTTAAGCGAAATCAAACCTATAAGGGATAAATACGAATCTGAATTTGGACAGATCGTCTACCGCGACATCGACACGAAAGACTTGGCACAACTTATTTCAGAAAGCGAAATATGTTTTGAGATGGAAAAGGAGTACATGGATCGAATAAATGATATGGGGCTGTCATGGTAGATTCGTTCGATCAGGTATAAACGAGGAAGAATTCTCCGGGAAATTGTCCGGAAAATAAAGGTTTGGGAGGTACCGGAAAATCATATCCGACACTGACTCCGATTATTCGGGAATGTCAACTCAATCGGAAAGCATGAGACACGTAAGGTCATTGACATTGGTGCCTGTCGGCCCCGTCATGATCAAGCCGCCTACGGCCTTTAATGCCGTGTAACTGTCATTTCGCATTAAGACGTCAGCCACATCGAAATTAGCTTTCACGAGTTTTTCGAGCGTCGTATTGTCCACGATTCCTCCGGCAGCGTCGGTCGGCCCGTCTGTTCCGTCCGACCCGACGGAAAACACGAGACTTCCGGGTACGTTCGCGAGGCAGGGAACGGAAGCGAGCGCGATCTCCTGATTTCTGCCGCCTATGCCGTCGCCTTGAACCGTAACAACCGTTTCGCCGCCTAGGATGAAGGCGAATTTGCGGCGCTTTTCACACCCCTTTTTCTCCGCTAACTCACCCAAGAATCGACCGAGTTCTCGAGCTTCACAGTCGACTCTGTCGCTCAACACAATCGTTTCGTAGCCGCGCGCTTTCGCCTCTGCCTCAGCTTTAGCGATAAGTCCTCGCACGGAACCGACGATCTCAGTCGTTACATTGGGCAAGTTTTGCGGCATCGGCTTGTCGAGCAGTTCAATCGCCTTTTCAGAGAGTTCGATTCCGTAATCCGTGACAATACGTTTCGCTTCTTCGCTCGTCGAACGATCGGGGTACGCCGGCCCCGAGGCGATCATGTCGAGACGATCTCCGAGAACGTCGGAGAGCACAATGGAGAAGATGTGAGCGGGCTTTACGCGTTCGGCGAACTGACCGCCCTTGACGTTCGAGAAGCGTTTTCGGAGCGTGTTCATGCTGACAATGTCGGCGCCGGACACGAGGAGCTGACGATTTATTTCCCGCAGTTCGGAAAGACTCAAAGCGCTGTCTTCGAAGAGCGCAGATCCGCCGCCGGAGATCAAAAAGACAAGGCGGTCATCTGCCGTCAAGCAGTCGGAAAGTTCGAGCGCTTTCCGTGTCGCTTTGAGCGAGTTTTCATCGGGGATCGGGTGCCCCGCCTCGTATGAGGTAATGTTTTTCAATTCACCTTGAACGTGACCGTATTTGGTGATGACGATACCCTCGATGATACGATCTCCGAGAATGTCAGCGGCAGCTTTCGCCATACTCCATGCCGCCTTCCCGATCGCGAACAGATAGAGCTTTTTCTCATCATCAGGAAGCGCTGTCAGAGCTTTTCTGACAGCGCTTTGCGGTTTAGCGCTTTCCAACGCCGCGTCGATCATGCCGTGCGCATCGCGATGCAGTTGTTGTACCTTCATGAAAGACATTTGGTCTCCGTTTTTAAGAAACACTCCCGCCCGGGACATTCGTTGCCATTTTGATCCATTTTAACGGAAAACGAATCGGTATTGATTAAAGGATCATTGAGAGAAGACCGCAATCGTCAATCATTCCAGTCAATGTCACACGACTGTTTCACACACAACCCGTCATCGCGGCAGAAGAACGCTTCGAAGCTCTCATCGCTTCGCTGAAAGATATCACGCATGACAGATGCTGACGGATCCTCAGAAGCTGTTGTAGTTTCAATAACGACATACTGTGTGCCCGGTTGCATCGCGAGCGTTTCAGGTAACGTTTCGGGAGCGTACTCATCACGCAAAAGCAGTTGATCGTCTCCATCAAATTGCAGGATCGCGATACCGGTCGGTTTGTCCATGTAGCTGACCGTTACTTCCACCTCGGCAGTGTCTGAAACTTCCGAATCTTCCATTGTTTTCGTACGCGTTGCGTTAACCTTGGTAGTCATGGAAGTTCCGGGTATAAAGCCTTCGTCTATCCCCACGGCGGCATCACCGCTTACAACGTATACGTCACCCGAGTCTGACTGGTAGACCGGGTTGAAATACAGCGTATCGAAGCTCATGTCGGATGTTATGTAGATTGTCCCCTTCAGTGAAATGCTTTCACTGTCATCTGTCACATGAATATGAAAATGAACGTCGGAGAATGCCTCATCGACTGTTTGCTCCCTGTAGGAATCAGATGACGACTGCATTTTCGGATAAAGGAAACGCATACCTTCTATTCCTTCAAACACATATTGTTTTACGACATCTGTCTCACCCGTTTCCCTGTTCGTGAATGGTGTTTCAACAATCGTGGCATAAAGGCGCGCAGTGTCATTTGCGTTTCCCAATTTACCGACTTCGTCGTCCGCGGGATCGAAGCCCTCATATAAATCGAGATAGTCTTTCGTTACAAAAACACCGATCAGACAATCCATGGGTATTGCAGGATCGTTGACCGATCCGTTAATCATTTTGACCGTTCCTGTCATTCCGAGCACGAGCGCCACAAGCATGGCACCGATAAGGATCATCACTCGTATTTTAGTTTTCATCGTCTTCTTCCTCCAGAGTTCCATCGAACTTCAGAATATCCCCCACATCGCATTCGAGGTAATAACAGATTTTATTGATCGTTCCGAATCGGACTCCCCTCGCCTTGCCGCTTCGCAAGATCGACAGGTTCGCTTCCGTTATGCCGACGAGAGTGCTCAGCTCTTTCGAGGTCATCTCCCGGTCCTTCAGGACATCTTCCAAATGTACAGTAATCGCCATAAGTCACCTCCTCAAATAAAGAGGCTGTTATCCTCACGGAGCTCTTTATTCTCCACAAGCAATCGTGAAAGCAACAAGACAAAGGCAAGAAATACAATGTTGACGACAGGAACTTCCACCTGTGTCGCCACGTTCGTTAAAGAACGCATGAGAACAACCTGTAGAACATTAAATACTGCTGTCAGCGCCGTCGTGACGCCTAATGCAACGCAGCACATCCCGCTGAGCCGCTCCGATGCCTTCACGATACCCGTCTGTTTCTCCGTCATGGCGATTTCCAGAAGATCGAGTACGCGGATCACGACGATGACGGACAAAGCGTCGGGCACAGCGGCGATTAACAAGCGAATGACGTTGACGGCGCTGTCTAAAACATCAGGTGATCCGCCAATGAGGTCAACGAGTCCTGTTGCCAAGGGATAGACTGCCGATGCCGTAAATATGACGTAAAGAACATACAGCAGCACGCGCATATGGCGCAACAGACTCGCCTTATCGCTTGACCGGAACTGCCTGATCAGCCGCAAGACGATATAGAGAATAGCGACAGACCAAACGGAAATTCCAAAAACTGCATTAACTACCGGCAGGAGTTCTTTTTCCGCATCGGAGCTGAATACGCTAAATACGTATGGATTCACCAGTCCGTACAACGCCAGCAACAGCACGCAGGATAGCGCGAATAACGCGATTCGTTCAGGCCACGCTTTCTTTTCTCGGTAAGACAAGGCAAAAATGGCAGGAACAAGCGATATGCCGATCCACAAGGAGACGGCGATTCCGTTTCCAACCGCACCTGTCTGAGATAAAGTCTTCAATCCCAACGCGATTTGCTCAAAAGGGAAAGCGATCATGGAAGAGAAGACGACAGGGAAACGATCCGGCAGCAAAGCCAACACAATAAAAAGGACGGCCACGCTGACAAGCAGGATCATCAATGATTTTCGTTTCATAACAACACCTCGGATAAATTATTGTTTAACGATAATCATTATGAATCTGAAATTATCGTTTGTCAATAATTTTTTGTAAAATCTTTGAAAAACTCCACTAATCCTTTCGTGCGGCAAGTTCGATCAGTTTCAGCGTTGTGAGGCAGGATTTTTCCGCGGATCCCATGGGCCAAAACTCGCACCTTGAGTGGAAATTGTGAGCGCCAGTAAAATAATTCGGTGTGAGGATGCCGCGCGTAGAAATATAGGATCCGTCCGTTCCGCCGCGCATGGCGATCGTCTTTGCAGGAATTTGAAGTTCTTCGAGCGCCCTGTAAAGATAGTCAATACATTTTCTGTTTTCCGGAGTCACGGCGTCGGCAATGTTTCCATAAACATCGTGGATTTCAAGCTCAATTTCCGCTTTCGGATGCCTAAGTTTCGTGATCTTTAACGCTTCCTCAAGATATTTCTTTCTCGCCTCATAGGCTCTTCTGTCATGGTCTCGGATATTGAGCGAGACAGTGCAGTTCAGCATATCGGCGCGCACGCCGGTAACCCAGATGTAGCCTTCCCGCCCTTCCGTGTGTTCCGGAGTTTCCGCGCGATTAAGAAGATTGATGAAGTCGACCGCGACCATCACAGGGTTCACCAAAGTGTTTTTGGATGACATGGGATGGGCGCTGATGCCTCTGATCCGCAGCTCCGCCGAAGCGGCGTTAAACGTCTCGTACACGACTTCCCCCAATGCGCAACTATCAATCGTGTAAGCGTAATCGACAGGGAATTTATCGAAATCGATCTCTCTTGACCCGAGAAGCCCGATCTCTTCATCGGGAACAAAGGCGACATAAAGATCACCGTGCTCAAGTTCCGGATACTCCCGCAGTATCTCCAACACAGTCATCACATTGGCGATCGCGGCTTTGTTATCCGCTCCGAGCACAGAAGTGCCGTCGCTTACAATGATATCCTCGCCGATGTAATCCATCAGCTCAGGATGTTCTTTCACGGAAATATAAAGATGCTTTTCGCGATTCTGACAGATGTCACCACCCTGATAATTGCGAATCAACACCGGTTTGATCTCCGGTGAGAGTCCTACATCCACCGTGTCCAAATGGCAGACAAAGCCAATCGACGGCACATTTTTACGGGATCCGTGAAGTCGTGCCGGGAGATGTGCCTGAACGACACAATGTTCGTTGATCGCGATCCCTTGCAGACCTAACGCTTCGAGGTCACACATGAGCAGTCTGGCGAGCGTCCACTGACCGGGCGAGCTCGGTACTTCATCAGCTCCTTCCCGGCTCTGGCTCTCAACCGCTACGTAGCGGAAGAACCGTTCTTTCAATCTCTTCTGTAAATTCAGATCTCTCAATACACACATCTTAGTATTCTCCATATCGTTTTCAAGTTCATGTATCTGTTCGTTTCTTCCTCTCTAATTCGCTCACGATGGCAGCTCCCAAGATCATGACAGCACCGACAAGTCCGGCGGTGCTCAATGATTCGTTTAATAAAAGCGCAGAGAAAAGCAGCGCGGATATAGGATCGATATAGCTCAATATGGCAATGGTTTGCGCTTTCAGCCCTTCCATACTTCTGAAATACAGGACATAGGCGAAACCCGTATGAATGATACCGACAACGAGGAGAAGCGTGACGGTGAGCGGATTGAACTCGATTTTTCTGAGATCGCCCGAAATAAAGAGGTAGGGAATCATAACGCCGGCGGCAGTAAACAGCTGGATCACCGTCTTTGTATAGGGATCGATGTTTGCTAGGTTTTTGTTCATGATGACAAACATCGCGTAAAGCAGTGCCGAACCCAGTCCAAACAGAACCCCCTTAGTGTGATTGCCCGCTATCACCCCGCTTTCCGTAACACCGGAAACCAGAACCATTCCCGCCACCGCAATGACAGCACAGATCAGTTTTTTTGCCGTCAACCTCTCCTTAAATATCAAGGGCGACAGCAGCAGCACAATAATCGGCTGCATGTAATTGCACAGCGCGGCGATCGAGACAGTTGTGAGGTTATAAGCTTCAAAAAGCATAATCCACTCACTGCCCAAAAGCACACCGGTCATAATCAGCCAAACGATCGGCCGCCTGCCGATCTGGCGAAAGACATTACCGCCTTTCAGTTTTACAAATATGAGCACGGACAGTCCGCCGATTATTCCACGCGCAAAAATCAGAAATCCGGAAGGCAGAGCGATGTGCCTTCGCAAAATGCCGATTGTGCCGAAGATCAGCATGGAAGTGACGAACTGAATCAAGGGAACGGTTCTATCGTCTCCGCTTTTTTTATCCATAGCTAAGCGTTCCCCCTCTTAACATCACTCGTTTTTGTCACGTCAACCACTCGCGAAAAACTTGCACCAGCCTCTCGGCATCTGCTTCACTGTACTGATGGTGGGTAGAGCTCTCCAAGATGTCAATGTCGCAGCCTAAACCGGTCAACAGCTTCCCCGCTTTCGGACTTACGAGCTCGTCATGCGCCGACTGAAAGATGACGCACGTCTTGCCGAGCCACCGTTTGCTCTCTATGAATGCTCGCGTCTTGCGTACTTCTTTTAAAAGTGAGCGATAAATGGGAATCAATTTTATGTATTTCCAAAATCTGATATCGGGCTCAATGCCGGAGCACAGATCGTATTTGCTCTTGGATCCGCCATGGCAGGCTCGAACGATCATCCGCAATTTGCCGAAAAACGGTAACAGACTGATCCTGATGTAGAGCGGCACAGCAAGCAAAAACAACGCTTTGACACAGGACAGTTGAGCTCTTTGCAAGGCAAACAAAGTCCCCATCGAATGAGCGACGATGTAGATCTCGTCATATTTCCCGCCTAATTCACGAATACTCTCATCAACCTGATCTTGCCATTCCTGCATGGTTGCCTTGGCAAAGTCATCGACACTCCCTCCATGCCCTGCTAAAAGAAGCGAGCGATAATCATATCTGTCAGGCACTTCAGGATAAAACAAATTGAATTGGTTGGGGTGTCCCGCAAACCCGTGGATGAATAGAATCGCTTTTTTCATATTACTTTCCATAGCAGCCTGAGACGATTATTGCTCAATTACCACTTGAGCACGAGAACGCTTCTTGGAGCATTGGGCACGATGCGCGAGTTAAACTGCTCAATTACCACTTGAGCGCGGGAACGCTCATCGGTCATCGCCGTTCCCACATTCCCAAATGCAGACTTCAAAAACAATCATAATGTATGACTTCATAAATGAACAGACCGAAGGCATTTTACACCAAAGGCGAGACGCCGTACCCGCACACAAAACAACAGACTCGAGGCACCACTCTCGAGTCTGTCCATCAATTGGAGGAAAAGTATGAAATTCAGGGCGCAAACCTTCTGATTACGTTTCTATTGTAATCTACATAGATGTCAATCCTGATAATCATTTATGAATAAACAAAAAACAATTCAAACGGAAAAGCCCCTCGCGTGGGCTAAAGGGGCTCTTTTGTCATGATTTTGTCATCAAAGCTATTTTAATTTCGTAACTGCGGTCGTCATAAGCGTCGCCTCGTCGCTTGGATTCTTGATCAGGTAGCCTCCGCTCGGCGTGGCGATTCTGAGCGTCACAGGTTTTCTTGTTTTGTCGAATGTTCCGTCTTCGATCTTTAAGACCTTGGCGCGCGCATCGCAGTATTGATTGAAAAACTCGACACCCTCTTCAAGCGTGATGTCTTCCTTGAGAATGACCACGGCGCTCGTGCTGCCTACGTTTTGGATTTGAAGATCATCTTCTACATTAATCTCAATCGGTAAGGAAGCCACAAACAGCTCGCCGATCTGTTTTTGTTGGTCATTACGTTTTGAAACCGTCGGGATCGCAATTGCCGCAAAGATTCCGACAACGACGAGCGCGACAACGAACATCATCAAGACCGCTTTCAAAGGAATTTTCAGTTTCGGCACTTTTTTCTCCGGGATAACGTAGTCATCAACCGGCGCAACTTTTGTCGCCGACTGCCTGACTGCCGGCACAATAGGTCCGTGATGCACTTGTGAGGGTGTCAGTGAAGGCCCTTCATATTTTGGCTGAGGCTCATTCGGGAACGTAAACTCGTCGGGATGCGCCGCCGCTCGGAAAGCGTCCTCGTTCTTAAAAACACAATCACAGAAAAAGCAATGCCCCTCAGGCATCTTAGGATCCAGAAAAAGAATCGACCCGCAATTAATACAGCGTCCTTCTTGTAATGCCATCGTTTAATCTCAACTCTCTATCGGTCTATGCTCAGCTTCCCTTACACCGATCTGTCCCTGTGCCAAGAAAGCGTGCCTTTCAACAAGTGCCTGCAAGACACCCGCCCTGACTGAATAACGAGCGGAAAACATGCAAAGCCACATACATGAGCATCTTACCACAAAAAATAGTGTAAAAACGAACGTCCGCCGTCCCGACTTCTCCTCTTCCAAATACTCGAAAAGCGGACAACTTAGTGTGACAAGATTACTGCAAGCGACAAGTGGTAACATGGAACAGCACAGCATCGTTCGATGGGCAGGCGACAACAGACACGCCTGTCGCTTGACATAGGCAATTTCCGGAACGCTCGGCAGTTCGCTCTGATGATAGGCAAAAAGTGACATGTAATAGGATTTCTATACGTATGATGCAGAATGAACATCGAAAATACATGGAAGAAGCAATCAAAATGGCGGAAAGAGCCGCGACATACGGTGATATCCCGGCTGGAGCCGTCATCGTGCACGGCGACAAGATCATCGCGCGCGGCTACAACACGCGTGAGGCAAAGCAAGACGCTACGGGACATGCGGAGATCATGGCGATTCGCGAGGCGTCGGAAATCCTCGGGACGTGGAGACTTATCGATTGCGACCTTTACGTCACGCTGGAACCCTGCTTGATGTGTGCAGGCGCGATCATACAAGCTCGCCTGCGCCGTGTCATTTTCGGGGCGTACGACCCTAAATCGGGCATGGCGGGGTCGGTCGCG
>JGI24708J26588_10002593_pt1 | contig 13608 bp, 13 predicted proteins | sample BioPla1DNA2_FD_26588 | JGI IMG/M metagenome (IMG submission 26588) | reverse complement strand
GCAATGTCTGTGGCTTGGTCGGCGCCAATAGCTCGGAACTAGCCCCTGACACGGAATTTCCCGTTATTGATCTACTCCCGGAACAACGGCATGTCTCAGAGTTAGGCGGGACCATGCGATTGGGGAGCTACCCCTGCAACTTGGCCTCTGACTCTCGGGCAGCAAAGGCTTATGGCGAACTACAAGTCTATGAAAGGCATAGACATAGATATGAGGTTAGCAATGCATATCGGTCTGTCCTGCGTCGACACGGTATGTCCCTGGCTGGAATGTCGCCCGATGGACGCCTGGTGGAGCTGATAGAACTTCCAGACCACCCATGGTTTGTGGCGAGCCAGTTTCATCCTGAGTTTAAATCAAGGCCTAATCGATGTCATCCCCTGTTTAGGGAGTTTGTAAAAGCTGCTTTACGTGACAGATAAATACCCTTTATCTAGGGCGAATTCTCGTTTCGGGGCAACGGCGTTAGTGGCAGACAACCCAGCGTTCTGATATAATGAGGGCAAGCGTGGGCCATAGCGTCGGGTTCTTTCGTGAAGCGCAGGCAGTGTACTAGAGGACGGCTTTACACCTTGGGAGACGAGAGAGGTGGAAGATATGGTTCGGGTTAAGGTGAAGTTGGTAGGAATCGATCAGGTTGCCATGTGCCCAGTTGTGGTTATCACCGANATGGAAGAAAAGAGTTTCCTCCCGATAATGGTAGGACCGGCTGAGGCTAGCGCCATTGCCATGGAACTAGAAGGTGTCAAACCGCCCCGACCGCTTACCCACGATCTGATGCGTAATTTCTTGCAGAGATTGAACGCACAAGTAGATCGAGTTATCATCTCGGAACTTAAGGATGAGACTTACTATGGCTCCATAGTGCTTAGCACAGAGTCGGGCAAGATAGAAGTGGATGCCAGGCCGAGTGATGCTATTGCACTTGCTTTGCGCACACAAAGTCCCATCTTCGTAGCGGAGACCGTGGCCGACCAAGCTATGATTGTCGCTGGCGACTTGCGGGAGCAGGAAGAGGCCCCAAGAGGTAATGATAAAGAAGCAGAAGAGTTTCGTCGCTTTCTGGATAATCTAACTCCCGATGATTTTAGGCGCCGTTTGCACTGACCAAGGTCAGCCAAGGCAGTAAAGTATTAGTCATAAAGTATGCCTCCTCTGTTCATACTGGAAACAGTGGGACAGGGAGGCGCTTTTTTGTGTAATTAGCCCAAGAACCTCGAACTCTATATGGTAGAGCTCCCTCTAGAGAGCAGCTAGCCCGGGGTTGGAAAATAATCAGACTTTGTCTAAAGGGATTTTTGCGTGGGTAGCGAAACTCTAGAACTGAGTTCCCAAGGGAGTTGACGTAATATGCTAATCGATACTAAGCGGGTGCTTGCCATGAGGTGCCCCCAGTGTGGGCGACTGGAAATTTATAGCTTCAGCTTATTTGAGCTGGAGGGACCCAAGCCCCTAACAATCTATTGCCAATGTGGGTTCGCACTCATAGATATCATTCGGCGAGGCCGCTTATACATATTCCACATTGCGTGCATTGTATGTGAGGCAACACACGAGCTTCTCGTCGATGTAAAGAGTGTGTTGCGCAATGATGCCGCGATTATCTACTGCCCAGATAGCGATGTTGATTTGGGGATAGTTGGACATAGTTTCAAGGTAGATGAATTGGTGGCAGAAGAAGATGATGTTTTGGCCAATGTGGTTGGGCCTGGCTTAGGTGATGTTGGGTTCGCCAACGTTAGCATAATGAGAGAAGTCCTAAACCGATTGCAGATTTGGGTAGATGCTGATAGACTCTACTGTAGTTGTGGTAATTACCATATGGAGTTGGAGCTGTTCCCGGACAAGGTGGAAGTCTCCTGTCCCCGTTGTGGAGGGACTCTGGTGATCTATGCCGAACGGGATGAAGACTTGTCGGCTCTAGATGGTTTGGAAGAAGTTGTCTTAAAGCGGGGGGCCTTCACTTGCATAGACTCAGCGGATTTTCGCTATCGTCATCGAGTATAGTAAACGATCACCTAACTATGCCCCGCTAAAGTAGGAGGAGAACACTATGGCTTTAGTCACTGTAGCGGAACTAGCACAGAGGGCTGCACAAGGCGGGTACGCCGTCGGGGCCTTCAACCTAAATAACATGGAGATACTACAGGCGGTCATCGAAGCAGCTGAAGAAGAGCGCTCACCAGTGATTTTGCAGGCGAGTCAGGGTGGCCTCAAGTATGCTGGCATTGATTACATCGTTGCCATGGCCCGGGTAGCAGCGGAGAGAGCTTCTGTTCCGGTGGCACTCAATCTTGACCATGGAACTAGTTTCGAGCAAGCGATGCAATGTATTCGAAAAGGTTTTTCCGCAGTGATGGTCGATGGCTCTATGCTAGAGTTTGAGGATAATGTTGCTCTGGTGAGGCGTGTAACTGACGTGGCCCACGCAGTAGGCGTCTCTGTTGAGGCAGAGTTGGGGAAGATCGGCGGCACAGAGGATGACATCGTGGTTGCTGAGAAAGACGCTATGATGACAGACCCTGACGAGGCGGCCGAATTTGTGGAGAGGGCTAAGCCAGATCTTTTGGCTGTAGCTATAGGGACTGCACATGGTGTCTATAAAGGAGAGCCACGTTTAGATTTTGATCGCTTGTTAGCCATTAAGGGGAAAGTCAGTATACCACTGGTGCTNCATGGTGCGTCAGGGGTACCCGACGATGCTATTCGGCGAGCCTGCNAGCTTGGCATTACAAAGATCAACATAGATACAGAGCTGAGAGTGGCTTTTTCCTCTGCAGTGCGGGATACTCTCGTAAGTAATCCAAAGGAGATCGATCCCAGGAAAATCTTGGGGCCGGCTAGAGAAGCCATGAAACGGGTTGTTAAGGAAAAGATGCGTTTGTTTGGTTGTTCTGGCAAAGCATAATGAGGATCACGCGGGTGGATTCCCTTCACCCGCTTCTAAATTACTCAAAAGAAGCCTACTGTTATTCTGGATATACCAAACCGATCCTGAAATACCCTTCTGCTTATTTATCTAAAACAACATCCTGCATATACATGATGTAACGACTTTCCTCCACCCGATAGCTATCCGGTGATGGGCATCATTGTTTTAAGTATAATAATCCTACTGTTCTGACTAAAGATAACCAGGATAGGAGGATTGAAGGAGTGACGTAATGAACATCGCCCAACTAGAAGAGAAAACATCAGTAGAGCTCCATGAAATTGCCAAAGACTTGGGGATTGTGGGGTACGCGCGGTTTCGAAAAAGAGATCTGATCTTCGAAATCCTAAAGGCGGAGACTAACAAAGAGGGCCTTATGTTCAAAGATGGCGTGCTGGAAATTCTTCCCGACGGTTACGGGTTTCTTCGGGTAGATGGTTACACGCCTAGCAATGACGACGTGTATATTTCTCCATCGCAGATTCGACGTTTCAACTTGCGCACGGGAGATCTGGTCCTGGGTCAGGTCCGTGCTCCCAAGGATAATGAACGTTACTATGCTCTCTTGAAAGTCGTAGCGGTGAACCATCTAGACCCCGACAAAGCAACCCGGCGCCCCAATTTCGAGGATCTGACTCCCATATATCCCCATGAACGATTGCACTTGGAGGTATCCCAAGAGGATCCGGCTACCCGGCTTATCGACCTTGTTGCTCCCCTGGGCAAAGGGCAAAGAGGGCTCATTGTAGCACCACCCAAGGCTGGCAAGACTACTGTCTTGAAAAAGATTGCCAACAGCATTACCCACAACCATGAGGAAGTAGAGCTGATGGTTTTGCTCATCGATGAACGCCCAGAGGAAGTAACTGATATGAGGCGTTCGGTAGACGGAGAAGTTGTTAGCTCCACCTTCGACCAGCCCCCGGAAAATCATGTTAGGGTATCTGACATGGTCTTGGAAAGAGCACGGCGGCTAGTAGAGCATGGTAAAGATGTCGTGATTTTGCTGGACAGTATCACGCGTCTTGCCCGGGCTCATAACTTAGTAGTGCCACCGAGCGGACGGACTTTGTCGGGTGGAGTAGACCCCGCCGCTTTACACAGGCCTAAACGGTTCTTTGGCGCTGCCCGCAAACTTGAGGAAGGTGGCAGCCTGACAATATTGGCCACAGCCTTAGTTGAAACGGGTTCTCGAATGGATGATGTAATATATGAGGAATTCAAGGGTACTGGCAATATGGAGTTGCACTTAGACCGCCGCCTAGCTGAGCGCCGTATTTTCCCCGCCGTCGACATCTATCGATCAGGTACCAGGAAAGAGGAATTGCTCCTGACCAGTCAAGAGCTGGAGATGATGTGGCTCTTGCGGAAAGCATTCAGTTCTGTAGGTACGGCAGAGACTACCGATATCCTTGTAGACCGCATTCTCCATACGAAAAACAATGCGGAGCTTATGGATATCGTAATCAATTCAACTTTTGCAGAAAACGTCCGCTCCTAACAGGAGAAACAATTTCACTTGCAAAAGAGGAATTAGGTATCGGTGCCCAGAAGTTAACAAAATGGATTCCATTGGATTGGGGTGGGACTATTGGAAGATAACCACAGCGGCCGCTGGCGTCCCGGGTGGACACTGCTATTGTTGCTGCTCTTTGTCGCTTTGACTGTAACTGACGAGCATTCACAACTGACTTCTGATTCTCCTGTGTATTTCACTTGGAATCAGGAGCTCTTGGGTATTTCCAATCAGGGTGGCCCCGATCTATATGATCTAGAGTTTGGCAGTGAGCAAGACGCTACCCTCGATTATGAGGGCCTTTCCTTGGCGATGGTTGACGAGGTTGCCCCAGTGACTTTAGGAGTCCTAGATACCCTGGCCCAGGATGGTGTCCTGGAGGGTGAAGTGAGCCAGACAGCGCCAGAAGAGCCGGAGCCGCAGGTAGAAAAGGCAGAGGTTCCTGAAAAGAAGCCTTTAGTTATGACCCACATTGTCGAAGCGGGACAAACCCTGTGGGACATAGCTAGGCATTACGGAATTGACATAGATACGGTGGTGGCAGCCAACGAGCTAAGTGATCCACAACGTCTGCAGGTTGGCCAAAACCTCACTATCCTAACTGTCAAAGGTGCTTTACATACTGTAAGAGCCGGGGATAATCTCTGGGATATCGCTCGAACCTACCAGGTGAAGACTCAGGAGATTGTCGATGCCAATCAGCTTTCCGATCCATCAGCTTTAAAGATTGGTCAGAAATTGGTGATTCCCGGAGGGCAGGCGGCAGCAGCACAACGGTACCAGTTGGTTGGTGCCAACGGGCAACTGCGTCGGGCCTTTGCATGGCCAGCTCGGGGCCGTATATCCTCTAGGTATGGCACTCGCTGGGGGCGCATGCACTATGGGCTTGATTTGGCTGTTCCCATCGGTACACCGGTGAGAGCAGCGGCAGATGGACGTATAACCTGGAGCGGAGGCCGGGGCACCTATGGTAACTTGGTGATTATCGATCATGGAATGGGTGTTGAGACCAGATATGCCCATAACTCCCGCCTGGCGGTAAAGGCTGGAGATCAAGTGAAGCGGGGTCAGATTATTGCCTACAGTGGTAATACGGGTCGATCCACGGGGCCCCACATTCATTTCGAAATCCGTCGCCGGGGCAAAGCAGTAGATCCAGAGAAATACTTAATCCATTAATGGCTGAGGAAATTCACCTTAGATTATTCGAGAGCGCAAGGGGTGCTTGCACCAGCTATTTAGGCATGGTATAATTCATTAGTATTTGTTAAGCGGAGAGTTTGGGAAAGAGGTGACAGGCCATGAAGGAGAACATTCATCCACAATACAATCAGACGACAGTTACCTGTGCCTGTGGTGCTAACTTTGAGACTGGTTCCACCCGGGAGAATCTGAGAGTGGAAATTTGTTCCCAATGCCACCCCTTCTATACAGGTCAGAGGCAAAAGTTAGTTGATACCGGTGGACGGGTTGAGCGGTTCCGTCGCAAGTATAATTTGCCCGAAGAGTAGCATTGGGGTTAAAAACACAAGATGTGGAAAGCAGGGCATAGTCCTGCTTTTTTTATTGGGAGAATGGAGATAATGAGGTAGATGTATCGGGAGTGGTAGCGCTTGTTGGTGATCGGCAATATTTCCATAGATAGTCCTCTTGCTCTAGCCCCTATGGCAGGTGTGACAGATACTGTTTTCCGCTCAATTGCCAGAGAAATGGGCGCAGGGGTAGTGGTAACCGAGATGGTCAGTTCTCGGGGACTTGTATATGACAATAATCGTACCAAAGAATTACTGGCATTTGGAGAATCAGAGCGTCCTCTTGGCATCCAGTTGTTTGGCCAAGATCCTAGGGACATGGCCAAAGCTGCTAGCATCGTAAGTTCTTTGGAACCTGATTTCATCGACATCAATATGGGCTGTCCTACACCAAAGATTGTCAAGAATGGAGATGGGGCAGCCCTGATGCAAGATCCAGATCTGGCCGCACGAGTGGTAGAAGCTGTGGTTGAGAGTTCTAGCTGTCCTGTTACTGTCAAATTACGTAGAGGTTGGGATGAGAACTCGCCATCCGTGGTGGAACTAGCGCCTCTCTTGGCTGAGGCGGGGGCCCAGGCCTTGGCCATCCACGGACGCTATCGCAATCAGTTCTACAGCGGCCATGCCGATTGGACATGTATCAGCGAAGTGAAGGAAGCGGTTAGTATACCCGTATTGGGTAATGGTGACGTTGATTCGCCCGTGGTTGCCTGGCAGCGAATGGAAGAGACCGGATGCGATGGAGTGATGATCGGCCGAGGCTGTTTGGGAAATCCCTGGATATTCCGGGAGATCCTTCACTATTTCCATACCGGAGAACATCTGCCCAGCCCCTCACTCATAGAGAGAGCCAATCTGGCTATCAGACATCTCGAAGGCGCTGTTGCCTTGAGGGGCGAATATCTGGGCGTAAGATCAATGAGGCCGCAATTGGCTTGGTACACCAAGGGATTCCCCCATGCCAGTCAGATTAGACACAAGCTTAATACAGCAACTTCTGTAGCCTACGTACGTGAGCTTTTGCTGAGCGCCATAGTAATGGAGAATACCTAGTGTTTGCCATCCAGCAGAAAGGGTTAAGTATTAGCCAGCGCGTTGGCGAGAAATCATTAGCTCATGGAAATGGAGGATGGCATTGAGAAGATACCGTTTCGGCAGAAGGAGTGGAAGTAGGTTACTAAGTTTGGTTGTCTTCTTATCATTGGTCGTTCTGGTTACATCCGGCGGCGTTTTGGCATCCGTGGGCAAAGGTACTAGTCCCAGAATCGGATTTCGCGCGCCCGTCTTCACTGTTAAGGATCTAGCGGGTCAAGAGGTTAGTCTGGCAGAACAGATGGGTCAGCCTGTGTTCATCAACTTCTTTGCCACCTGGTGCACTTTTTGTCGGGTGGAGATGCCCTACATACAGACCTTGTACGAAGAGTTGGGGGACGAGATTAGCTTCATGATTATCGACCTACGTGAGAGCAAGGAGACGGTGGAGGCTTTCTTTGAGGCCCACAAACTGACGGTGCCTGTCTATCTTGATCCAACAGGTACCTCCGGTGCCCGCTATGGCGTACGGGGTATTCCGGCATCCTACTTTATCGATACGCACGGCGTCATTCAGGATATGGTGATCGGTGCCATGTCTGAGGAGCGATTACGCCAAGGCCTCGAGTCAATTGCTCCCTAAAGACCACAAAATGGCAATCGAAATCTTATAAAGCGACCAGCTGGGTAAGCCGGTCGCTTTTGATATCTTTCTACAAGAGCGGGATGCTCCATATTACCTTCTTAGAGATTGTGCTCAAGTTGGGCTTGAATAGTCGTCGCGGTTTTGGTAAAATGTGCTTGAGCACAATTATGTGCACACTGCACCCTTCAGATGAGAAGCTTGAGGTGATACAGGCATGGAGTTTTTGAGGATCGGAGAAAAGCTGATCAGCGTCAATCGCATACACAAAGCGATAGATGAGATCTTACACATGAGGTCTAGAGGGCACTCACAACAGGAGGTAGCTGACCGGCTTGGAGTCGACCGAACCTTTGTATCCCGCCTAGAAAGCCTAGGAGAAGTCCGCAGAGGGCGGCGTGTCGCCCTAATTGGGTTTCCTATCAAGAATAAGAACGAAATTGAGGCTGTAGCTCAGCAGGCAGGGGTCGATTTCATCATGGTCATGACCGACGATGAGCGATGGCGCTTTGCGGAGGATCGGAGTGGTGCGGAATTGGCCAATGAACTAATGGTAATCTTCTCTCAACTGAGGGACTTCGATACAGTGGTATTTCTCGGCTCCGACATGCGGATTAAACTTGTGGAAGCTATGCTAGAACCTGGGACTGTCTTCAGTTGGGAGCTGGGCAAATCCCCCATGCAAGAGAGCATNCATGTCGACCCTAAGAAGCTACAGAACCTACTTGACTCATTATTGGCTACATAGGGGTCTTTGGTAGGAAGCTGGCGGGTCTATACAGTCTTTAGCGTTATCGGTTGCGGACGGAGGGATATCGGTGAAGCATGTGGTTAGTGTTAGCATTGGATCCTCTAGGCGAGATCACAAAGCAGAAGTGGAGATTCTTGGAGAAGAGTTCCTTGTTGAGCGCATTGGGACCGATGGGGACATGGATAGAGCGGTAGCCATGATCCGAGAGCTGGACGGCAAGGTCGATGCTTTCGGTCTAGGTGGTATGGATATGTACATTTGGGCTGGCAAGCGTCGCTACACAATCCGCGACTCCAANCGGTTTTCTGCTGCCGCCCAACGGACCCCGTTGGTCGACGGATCTGGGCTGAAAAACACCCTGGAGAGGAAAGTAGTATCGTTTTTGCAGACTGATCTCGGCATGGATCTTAAGAACCATCGAGTGCTGCTTGTGGCTGCCGTAGACCGCTTCGGTATGGCTGAGGCTCTAGCCAGTGCTGGCTGTGATATGGTTATCGGCGATCTCATGTTTGGCTTAGGAGTTCCTATCCCCTTGCGTAGCCTGGGTGCGCTTAATGCTGTGGCACGGATTGCAGCCCCGCTAGCTGTACAGCTTCCTTTCCATCTGCTTTATCCTACTGGTTCCAAACAGGAGCAGTCTAACAATCGATTTGGTAAATACTACGAATGGGCCGATATTATTGCCGGCGATTACCTTTTTATCGCCAACCATATGCCGGAGGATATGGGTGGCAAGATAATTGTCACGAACACCGTTACAGAGGACGATATTGCCGCCATGCGCCAAAGAGGGGTTAAGACCCTAATAACCTCTACTCCCAATATCGGTGGGCGCTCCTTTGGCACAAACGTGGTAGAGGCTTTGCTTGTGGCTCTTCTTGGTAAGCCGCTGGATAAGATCATGCCTGAAGATTATTTCGATATNTTAGAAACCGTCAATTTTATTCCTAGAGTAGAGCAATTGCAGTCGTAGGCCCTAAGNCTTTTTGACATACTAAGTTAAAGCGGGCCTAGAACGTTAGAGGTGAATTCTGTTGCAGCGATTTGGCTTCATAGTCCATCCTTTGGAATTAGATGATATGACCCGTAAGTTTCCTTTGTCCAGGCGAATTCCTGAGCACTGGCTGGAAACTATGCTTCGGTATGGTCCTCCGGTGAAAGTTTCCCACATTACGGGCATTACTTCACCCCAAGGAGCTGAAGCTGAAGGTTGGTTTGTTGGCTGCCTTCTTACTCCGAAGCAAATGATTGAGCTTCCCGAGTCCTTGGTACTGGAGAAGATCATCAGATCTGCGAGGAAGGCTCAAGCACTAGGCGCTAGGATCGTAGGTCTAGGAGCTTTCACCGCGGTAGTGGGTGATGCCGGTCTAACCGTGGCAAGAAATGTGGACATAGCTGTGACCACTGGCAACAGCTACACAGTTGCTACCGCTTTGCAGAGTATTCGTTACGCGGCAGACATGATGGATGTACCTTTGCAGAAGGCTTCAGTAGCAGTTTTGGGAGCAACTGGATCCATCGGATCGGCATCAGCACGGATACTGGCCCGGAACGTAAATCACATGGTGCTTGTCGCACGGACCTTGGATAAATTGGAGAAATTGGCAGAAGAGATCTCTGCCAGCCATGGCATCGATGTAACAATAAGCACCGATGTGGCTGAAGCCTGTAAGCAGGCCGATATCGTTGTGGCTGTTACCAGTGCGATAGATACCATAGTAGAGCCCGAGTGGTTACGGCCCGGTGCTATTGTGTGTGACGTAGCTCGACCACGCAATGTCTCTCGGCGAGTGGCAGAGACCCGCTCAGATGTACTAGTTTTTGAAGGTGGAGTTGTGAAGGTACCGGGTGATGTCGAATTCGGTCTTGACTTTGGTTTCCCACCGGGGACCTCGTATGCCTGCATGGCGGAAACCATGATTCTAGCCTTGGAGGGAAGGTATGAAGGTTTCTCTTTGGGGCGCAACCTATCAGTAGAGCAGGTGGATGAGATAGCGGGGCTGGCGGAGAAGCATGGTTTCCGCCTGGCTGGCTTGAGAAGCTTCGAGCGGGCCATTACCCCAGAGTGGATGGCAAAGGTCAAAGAAAACGCCAGGAAAGCCCGGGTACTTGCTGGCAGTCGCTAGAACGTTTCAAACACCTTGACAGTCTTGGAATCACTAGCTATAATAGTACCCGCAACGGGTCACTAACCGCGGTGGCCCGGCTCTAGTATATCGGTACCCGGCACCTGATCAGGCCGGGTACTCTGATGCCTGTTACTTTCGGATATCCTGACCAAGGAAAAGACTCTTCTGGGAATAGTCAGATGGTTGCCTAACGGTATAAAAGGACAAAGTAGCAGAAATATTAAGTTGTGATTTTGTTACCTGGTGTTCCAAGATAGCATGGACAAGGGAGAGAGCTAGCATGTCAGAGAAAGAGGTTCTCTTGACCAAAGAAGGATTGAGTAGGCTTGAGAATGAGCTTGAGCATCTAAAGACTGTGAAACGCCGGGAAGTGGCTGCCAGGATCAAGCAAGCTTTAGCTTTCGGTGACATCTCTGAGAACGCTGAATACGATGACGCCAAGAATGAACAGGCTTTCATCGAAGGTCGGATTATCACATTGGAGAANATGTTGCGGAATGCGCGGGTGATTAGTGAAGACGACATTCAATCAGAAACGGTGGGCCTAGGCTCAAGGGTCAAGTTGAAAGATTTGGAATACCAGGACGAGTTCGAGTACATGATCGTAAGNTCAGCGGAAGCTGATCCGGGGGAGGCAAAGATTTCCAACGAGTCCCCTGTAGGAGAGGCGCTACTGGGTAAGAGAGCTGGTGACACCATAGAGGTGGAAGTTCCAGCCGGCATAGTAAGATACCAAGTGTTAGCCATTAATGGCATGGTCGGAGCAACTAGACTTAACAAATAGTCGAGATTGAGGAATGGGCCTCGGTCCCTTTCTGTGATCGGGGCTTTGTGAAGGAGGGGTACTGTGTGTGAGCGGGAAGGCGAAAACCAGGTAGCGACTGGAGCACTGACAGACGAGGGATCTGCCCTAAGTACTGAAAAGCTAACCGACCAGATGCTGGTCCGCAGGGAGAAACTAGAAGAATGGCAGCAAGAAAACATTGACCCTTATGGCCATAGATATGAGCGAACCCATATGGCCCAGGAGATAATTGAACGCTTCGAGGAACTTGAAGGGAAGACTGTCTCCATAGCAGGTAGGATTATGGCGGTTAGGGGTCACGGGAAGGCGAGCTTTGCCGATCTGCTCGATACATCAGGTTCAATACAGCTTTTTGCCAAGGTCAACGCAGTTGGAGAGAAAGTCTATAATCAATACCAGCGATTGGATATAGGAGACATTGTTGGTGTGGTCGGAAACGTGTTTCGGACCCGCCGGGGCGAGATTAGTATAGAGATTAAGGAGTTTACCCTACTTAGCAAGGCTCTCCGTCCTCTACCAGAAAAATGGCATGGCCTCAAGGATGTTGATTTGCGTTACCGCATGCGTTATCTGGATCTGATTGTCAACCCAGAGGTGAAGGATGTCTTCGTTGCCCGTAGTCAGATCATTCAGGGTATTAGGAATTTCTTGCTGGAACGAGGTTACCTAGAGGTTGAGACCCCTATGCTCAATGTTATCCCCGGTGGTGCCAATGCCCGCCCCTTTGTGACCCACCATAATGCGTTGGATATGGATTTATATATGCGCATCGCACCGGAACTGTACTTAAAGCGGCTTTTGGTCGGAGGTTTGGAGAAGGTATTCGAGATCGGGAAGAACTTCCGTAACGAGGGAATGTCCACAAAACATAACCCCGAGTATACTTCTGTTGAGTTATATGAAGCCTACGGTGATGCTAGTTCCATGATGGCGTTGACGGAAGAGCTCTTCGCCCATCTTGCCAAACTGATTAAAGGCGACACCAAAATTGAGTTTCAGGGGCAAGTGGTTGATCTTGCACCGCCGTGGCCTAGGATAAGCATGTTGGATGCCATTCAAAAATATGCAGGCGTAGACCTTCGGGGTCTTGATGATGAAGAAGCAGTTGAAATTGCTCGAGCACGAGGTCTAGATATGCCGGTGGGGGCAGGCAAAGCGCAAGCGATTGACGAGTTCTTTGATAACTTTGTTGAGCCGGAGCTTACTGGTCCCATCTTTATCACGGAGCACCCAGTAGAGATTTCACCTCTGGCTAAGCGCAAAGTTGACGATCCAATGGTGACCGATCGTTTTGAGCCTTTTATTGTCGGATGGGAGATGGCCAACGGTTTCACAGAGCTAAATGATCCCATTGACCAGAAGGAACGATTTCGTCAACAGGTTGAGCAGCGCCAGGCTGGCGATGATGAGGCCCATATGATGGATGAGGACTATATTATGGCTTTAGAATATGGGATGCCACCGGCTGGTGGTCTAGGCATAGGTATTGACCGGCTAGTGATGCTCCTGACAGATTCGCCATCTATTCGAGACGTACTGCTCTTCCCCCATATGCGACCGAGATAGTACCAGAGGGTTGACAGGGGCGGTATGAGCATGGTATTATCATGGAGCCACAGGCGGCAATAAGACCGTAACATAGTATTGGTCCAGGTTTATCTTCTTTTCAGCTTTAAGTCAGAGGATGGATCGATACTGGTGGCAAAGGCCTCTTAAAGAAAAGAAAGACAGTTGACACCGAGGAGGCCAGTTGGTATAATTAGTTCTTGCCGGGTGCTTGAGCCGGCGAAGGACCTTGAACCTTGAAAACTGAACAGCGTAAATGAAAGCTTGTGCAGCCAAGTTTGAATTTAGCCAGAATCTAATCCCGCTAGGGATTGGTATAAATCTTTAACGGAGAGTTTGATCCTGGCTCAGGACGAACGCTGGCGGCGTGCCTAATACATGCAAGTCGAGCGAAGCACTGGTTCTGCTCCTTCGGGAGACGAGCCAATGACTTAGCGGCGAACGGGTGAGTAACGCGTGGGTAACCTGCCCTTCAGACAGGGATAACAGGACGAAAGTTCTGCTAATACCTGATGTCCTTACATTGGCGCATGCCTGTGTAAGGAAAGTGTTTAGCGCTGAAGGATGGACCCGCGTCCCATTAGCTAGTTGGTGAGGTAACGGCCCACCAAGGCGACGATGGGTAGCCGGCCTGAGAGGGTGACCGGCCACACTGGGACTGAGACACGGCCCAGACTCCTACGGGAGGCAGCAGTAGGGAAT
>JGI24708J26588_10002589_pt1 | contig 13618 bp, 12 predicted proteins | sample BioPla1DNA2_FD_26588 | JGI IMG/M metagenome (IMG submission 26588) | reverse complement strand
GGCATCATTGAGGTGGAAACCAAACGGTGGATACGTGAAACTCCATATCGCCCCTTCCCCTTGAACCGGGGGTATCCGGGGTTCTCTCCTGCCTTTACCCGTCGGAAGAAGGCTTTGAACGCAAGATCGACGCGNATCTGGACATNCTGCAAGACCTGAGAAGAGACTTGATTTAGTTCCGGGTGGTCTTTCTTCCACTGTGTCAGGATTTTGTTAGTATCATAGGAGGATAGAGAACGTTGCTCTTGTTCCCACGCGTTCTTTCGTAATGCGAGTGTCTCGTTATAGACTCATCGGCATACCTCCAAGCGTCTTCTCAAGAAGAGTCACCTGAGCCTTTGTGGGATAGAGTCGATAACGATGCGTTTTACGCATCGCTTTATTGTATGATCTGATGTCTAATAGACGTATTTGAGGACGGCATTCAGCCCACGACTGAAGTCGAGGGCATCCTGCCGGTTTTCTTCGTAAATCTACGGGGCTCCGCAGAAACATCCACGACGTGTCACGGGGACGATTCTGTTTGTATCTTTCATACAAGGCTGAAAGCGCTGGTACAAATCAATTCCCGGAACACGACAGAGATATGTTCGAACTGTGGAAGTAATCGTGAAAAAGATTCTTGCTGATAGAGTTCACGATTGTCCGTACTGTGGATTTACTGCCAATAGAGATTATAACGCTGCGGTGCATACCCACCGCGTGGGAGTGGAACAGCCCGTGGAGACGATACCGCTACATCGCATCTCTGTGACGCAAGTATTGTCAACGATAACCGGGAAGCCTCGCACCGATGAGCGCGGGGTAGTTCATCAGCCTGAAGCATCTATCTCTCCCGACACCTAAATGGACTAGTGGTGAGGGTTACTATCGATAGGCCAGGGTGTATCAGCTGTGAATCCTGCTGGACGCTCTGTCCTGATGTCTTCCAACAGAATCCCAAAGATGAGTTCAGCGAGATCACGGAGCAGTACCGGGTCAACGACAATCCTGCAGAGGGCGAGGTGCCCGAAGACCTTGCCGACTGTGCATGGGAGGCTGCTGACTCGTGCCCGGCGACGGTCATTATAATCGAAGATTGATCGGATTAAGGCGTTCTTAAACCGCAGATCGGAGATCTCGGCCACTATTGGCCATGAGGTGGTAGGTATCGCAGGAGTATAATAAACTTTATATATTATTAGAGCTATGGAGTGTCTGCCTGAGAGAGGGATCAACCAAGAGGTGCATCAACATGATGCAGCGGGTCCTCAGACCGAGGCGGTGAAGGTCTGCGGACAAAAAAAACACTGCACCATGGGCCGGAATGCAACCGGGTCTGAAACCCTGCTCTCGGGCATCCCTGTTTTGCGGAGAGTGCATATCGCCGATATACGTATCCTTTGCTGGCTCCGGGCGGCGCTGGGATGACGCCGTTGATCGTAAGGACAGTATCCGGGCGCCATGGCAGACCACGAGGAGGTGCCGCCACTGTGCCCTGGTATTCAATCCGCGTGAAGACCCGCCAGGATGGCGGGCAGTGCCCCCTCCCGAGGTTCAGGTCACGCGGATAACAATGTCGTCAGGAGGGTCAAACGTTCTGGTATGCTGAAGGCCGTTTCTCGACCTCTCGACCGAGCGGCATGCCCGCATCCACGCGGGTCTGGATGCTTGCCGCGAGCGAAGCCCCTCGTGTAGCCTGATCACCGGTACCGGGGCGGTTGCAGGTCATCTACGATCCACAGCGGGGTTCGTGGGACATCCTCAAATCTCTCATGCGCCCGGAGCATCGCCGAAGGAGGGGGCGCGCTCATCACCACGTTTCTTGAGACCCTGGATGGCAAGATGCAGCCCTGCGCCCCGTCGTCTGTTCCAGACGGTGCTCAGTTACCGCGAATTCGACTCCTTCGAGACGGACCTTTGCGCCTACCTCAACATGACACCCGTGCATGGGGAAAGCGCCGTCGAGCCTGTGGACTCGCTCCCGATGGGGAGGGGGATGATAGCCAGGAAGCCTCCCTGCGCGAGCGGGGGGTAGTTCACCTCGATAGACTCCGACCTCCCGGGACGGCGGCCTGCCGCCTGCCACGGGTCGCGGCGAGTTTCCCTGCAGACCTGGCACGACTGCGAAGGAGGACGGCGAAGCACTGGCCTCGGGTCTTCATCACCGCCGAGACCGTCCTCGACGAGCGCCCGGGAGTGATGCCAACGTTTGTGCTGGCGGCTGAAAGGGTCTTATGGTGGTTAGCAGGCAGGGGACTTATGGCGATATCCCTCACAGATCTGAGCAGAGCTTCAACCCTGCGATCCCCAAAACGATCAGGAGGATACAGAAGAGGCGGGCGACGCTCCGTGACTCACCGAAGAGGACGATCCCGGCGATGGCTGTTCCCACCGCTCCGATCCCCGTCCAGACGGCATACGCGGTCCCGAGCGGGAGGTCGGAGAGAGACCGCGAGAGGAGATAGATGCTTCCGGCCATCACAGCAAGGGTCGCCACAGATGGCGCGACCTTCGTGAACCCCTCGGTATACTTCAACCCAAGCGCCCAGCCGGTCTCCAGGAGTCCGGCAAAGAACAGAGTTATCCAGGCAACCTCTCGCACAGACCGATCCTCTCTTATCGCTCCCCGGGCGGTTCCCCTGAGGGAAAAAGAAGTATTCTCGGTGGCATCAGAGCGCGGGCTTGCTCTTCAGCGCCTCAACGAGGAGCCGGACCCCCGCCTCGAGGTCGCCGATATCAACCACCTCGACGGGAGAGTGGATGTAGCGTGTGGCAATCGAGAGTGGGATGCTCGGGATGCCACCCCGCTCGAGGTGGATGATGGTCGCGTCGGTGTTGCCGCCGGTCCCAACCTCGAGCTGGTAGGGGATGCCATTCTTCTCCGCAGTCTCTCTGAGCCATGCGGCCATCCTCGGATCGGCCACAAGTCCGCGCCCGCTCGCGCTGACGAGTACAAGGACCGGGCCCTTGCCCATCTCGACGCTCGCATCCTTCTTCTCGATCCCGGGGTGGTCGCCTGGTATGGTGACGTCGGTCGCGATCGCGCAGTCGGGGTTTAAGGAGTAGGCGCTGACCTTCGCCCCCTTCAATCCCAGTTCTTCCTGGACGGTGAAGACACCGTAGATCGTGTGAGGCGACTTTACCTGCTGCAGCGCCCGGATAAGCATCGCGACGCCGACACGGTTGTCGAGCGCCTTCCCGGTGATGCGTTTGCCGGCAAGTTCCGTGAACTCGCGGTCGATGGTGATCGGGGTGCCGATCTCAATCCCGAGGTTCTTCACCTCTTCTTCGCTCGCCGCGCCCACGTCGATGAACATATCCTCGATCTTGATCTCCTTCTTGCGTTCCTCTTCCTTCATCACGTGGGGAGGCTTTGCACCGATGACCCCCATAACCGGACCGTTCTTTCCGTGCAGAACCACCCGCTGGCAGTAGAGCACCGGCCCGAACCACCCTCCAAGCGAGACAACCCTGATGAACCCTTTCTCGTCGATGTACTGAACCATCAGGCCGATCTCGTCCATGTGGGCGGCGAGCATGATGGAGAAGTCATCGCCGCGCTTTACGGTGATGATGTTGCCCATCTTATCTTCGCGGATCTCGTCGACCGATCCTGCAAGTTCTTCCCTGACAATATCCCTGATGCTCTCTTCCCTGCTCGAGACGCCGTGAGCGTCTGATAATCTCTTGAGTAACTCTTTCACTACTATCACTCCACTAGTGCCGCAAGCCTCTCAACCGCCCGCGAGAGGTTCTCCCGGGACGTCGCGTAGCTGATGCGTGCATAATCAGGTGCCCTCGAGCCGAACGCCTCACCCGGCACGATGATCACTCCTGCTTCGATGGCCTTCTCGATAATGTTTCTCCCCATGGGAACAAACATGTAGAACGCACCCTCCGGCCTGGGGAAGTTAAACCTGATGCCAGAGAGCCCATCGTAGAGGAGGTCCCTCCGCGCGCGGTACTCGTCCCGCATCCGGGCAACAGGCCCCTGATCGCCGGTGTATGCGGCGAGCGCAGCATACTGCGATATCGATGTCGCGCACGCCTGGATATACTGGTGCACCTTGAGGCACTCCGGGATGTANTCCTCAGGCGCGGCGATATACCCGATCCGCCAACCGGTCATGGCGTAGGTCTTGCTCACAGCGTTGACCGTGATGACATCTTCGCCAAACCGGCCTGCGCTGACGTGTTTCTTCTCGTAGACGAAATGTTCGTAGACCTCATCGGAGACAATAGTGACACCCCGGTCGTTTGCGTACTCCACGAGGGCGCGGATCGACTCCTCGCTCTCGACGACACCGGTAGGGTTCGTGGGGGAGTTCAGGACAAAGAGCCGCGCCCCGTCCATCTGCTCCTTCGCCTGCTCGACGTCAATATGGAGAGTCGGATCGAGCGGCACGCCCTCGGGCCGCCCCCCGGCAAAGGTCGCAAGAGCGGCGTAGGAGACGAACCCCGGGTCGGTGACAAGGACACGGTCGCCCGGATCCACGAGCGCCTCCATGACGAGATGGAGCGCCTCGCTCCCGCCCGCCGTGACGATGATCTGCTCCGGCTGGAAGGCAAGATCATTCTCCCGCTCAAATTTCGTGCATATTGCCTCCCGAAGCTCGGGAATTCCTGCATTCGGGGTGTATCCGGTTTTTCCAGCCCTGATTGCGGCGATTGCAGCCTCTTTGATATGTTCAGGGGTATCAAAGTCTGGCTGCCCGATACCGAGATTGATCGCGTCCGCTCCCCCCGCATCGAAAAGTTTCCGGATCCCTGACATCTCCACCGACCGGACCCGGCTGGCATATCTGTGCTTGTTCATCTTTATTCAGGCAGAAGACCCCGCCCTTCAGGCCGGGGATGAATGCCGTCTGCCCATCGCGGCATACCATTCTGTTCTCCAGGCGATACGCGTCAGGATGGTACAATCCTCCACCTTTGCGGTTTGAGTCACCCATCCTCCGGTGACAGCGTTAGATAGCGACATCTTTCCTTTCAACGTGCCTCCAATGTACGTCAATCCGTATTTGACGTGCCGAACCAGTCGTGTCCCGNGTGAACCCAGGCATTCGGGTTCCCCGTAGGGTTTCCGGATTCCACCGCCTTTTGCAGGCNGCAACCGGTGCAACTGCCGGNGGAAAAACCGGATCGGTGTCCAGTAGTACGATTGATCGCCTCCTGGTCTACTGTTTGGTCTCGCTTAGCNGTTCGCAAGCCCACCCTTCAGGGTGGGGTAGTTGACAGGTTGAACCTCACTCAATATTCGCGTGCCGGCACTGGAGGTCTTCAGGTCTGCACTGGGTTATCTCCATGAGCCGGGATATGATGGCATCCGCAAAGACCATGGCAGTCGTCTCGAAGATGGTGCCAAGCGGTGCAAACGACTTGTGCTCGCCCATCATCTGCCGGATCTCGAACTCCGCAGACTCGTCAGACACCTTGTCTCGCTGGCTCTCGATGATGACGATACAGTCGGCGATACGCCCGATCCTCGACTCTTTCTTCGAGGTGACAAGGCAGACTCGCCCGCCGATCTCCTTTGCGGTTTCTGAGATATCCGCAACCGTCTTGGTCTCGCCGGATCCGGAGAAGACGACGATGACGTCTCCCGGTTTCATAGCCGGGGTCACCGTCTCCCCGACGACGAACGCTGAGAGACCTAGATGCATCAGCCGCATGGCGAATGATTTTGCTACCAGTCCGGAGCGCCCTGCGCCCATGGTGTAGATGCGGTTCGCGTTCAGGATCTCGTCTATCAGCGCGTCGATCTGTTCGTCAGACATCACATCCGCGATGGTCCTGATCTTGGTCGCCATCAACCGCATCATTTTCTTAACCGGGTGATCTGTCATCGTACTTCGTCTGTTACGTTTCACGAGAACATACATTAGAATATCTAAAATGCGCTTCTGCGCGGGATGATCATCCGCTTCCAGGATCTACAAGATCCGGCTCTGTATGGGGCCGGAAATTGATGGAAAGCCATACCTGATAATTCCCTCTCCTGTGGTGGTGGCCGGTGATTGTAAATAACCTGTCCATATGGGCTGGATCAGGGACAACACAGATCCGCCGCCCGCGTTGCTATGCGAGAGAGCGCAGAGAAGGCGTGTGCAGATGGGAAGCGGTCAGCGGGACAGGAAGGGTATTCTGATGAAGAGATCCTGGTCTCTCCGCCCCCTTCGTCGAGATCATGCATCGCCTGCGCGGATCCTCTTCCCCGGTATCGCTGCGCGTTGCCCCCGGATATGATTCCCACTACGATCTCCACTTGCCAGGGGCGAGCAGGCTGTTTTCGTCCACGCAGTCTCTCGCTCAGACCATGGAAGAAGCTTGCACACGCAACGTTGTCGCCAAACCTAAAGTCGTCTTCGCGCGCTTCTGCATGAGGCGATCCGGGGTATGTGGTTGATAATCAGGTGCAATTGATGTATATGAGCGTAATTACGCAAGAACCACGTGGCTGTGTGGGCACAGACGCGCGGGACAAAAATTCCTGAATGCCATCTTCAGGCAAAAAAGGACGGGAAGCACGAGAGGATGGGTTTTGGTCTGTATCGGAGGGTTCCAGAGTTTATATGGACTGCCCCCGTTCTGGGTCGACAGACACCCATCCATCTATATCGTGCTATACCCCTCTCTATCCCTCAGGATGATTTCCAGAGCCGGAAACTTACTCTTCTATCACGACGACAGGCTTGATGAGATCTCTTGGTTTCTCCTTCATCAGGAGCAGAGCTTCCTCAAGCTTGTCGAATCCCTTGAACCTGTGGGTAATCATCGGGGAGAGGTCAAGTTTGCCGGTCTCAACAAGGCTTGCAAGCTTCTCCATCCGCAGTCTGCCACCGAGCATTAAGCCACAGTGGATGAACTTGTGGCTCATGCCGCAGCCCCACTCAACACGTGGAATGGTGACATACTCGCCGGAGCCGAGATAGTTGACGTTCCCGACAATTCCGCCCGGCTTGAGCATCTTGATTGCCTGCTCGATGGTGTGTACGTCGCCGCCGGCGATACAGACCTTGTCCACACCCTTGCCGTCAGTCTTCTCAAGAACCTGCTCGACGATGTCGCCGTCCTTGTAGTTGACGATGTCAGTCGCGCCATATCCCTTTGCTGCGTCTACACAGACGGGTCTGCTGCCGACCGCAATGATATGGGATGCACCCATCAGGTTTGCACCCGCAACTGCCATCAGTCCGACAGGGCCGATACCAATACAGCAGACCGTATCGCCGAGTTTGATGTCAGCGAGTTCTGCTGCCTGGAAACCGGTCGGGACCATGTCAGTAATTATTGTTGCTTCTGCTACCGGAATGGAGTCGGGAAGGAGTGCAAGGTTTCCGTCCGCTTCGTTGACGTGGAAGAGCTCACCAAAGACACCGTCCTTGAAGTTCGAGAACTTCCAGCCGGCGAGCATCCCGCCGGAGTGCATTGGGAATCCTGCCTGTGCTTCAAGCGACATCCAGTCTGGAGTGATTGCCGGAACAATAACACGGTCTCCGGGTTTGAAGTCTTTCACAAGTGAACCGACTTCGACAACTTCTCCGACGGCCTCGTGTCCGAGGATCATGTCACGGCGGTCTCCGAGTGCTCCCTCCCACACAGTGTGGATGTCGGAGCTGCAGGGTGCCGCCGCGATGGGCCTCACCAATGCATCGAGTGGACCACACTTAGGTGCTTCCTTCTCGATCCATCCGATCTCGCCGATCTTGCGCATCGCAAGTCCTTTAATTTTCTTCGCCATGGTATTTATCCATCCATAAGTTTGTGCACGAGCCAAAGGCTCATGTGGGTCTCATGAGCGTCGCTCACAGACCTGTGCCGACCGATACTTCCCGATCGACACCGCCGCGATCGGATGATCAATCGACATACTCTCAAGTTGAAGGCCTAAATATAAATAATTTCTGCTTCTGGGTTTTCGGATCTTCCCCCCCCTTAATTTCTGCATCACATCCTGCTTTTGTTTGCGAAAGCAACATAAGAGACATGTGTTTAACCCGCAGGCTCATGAAGAAGCCAGGTACATAACATTATATATCGATAACGGATCCACCCGCGGATATCTGGACTATCTCCCCTTTTTATTTTGGATTTTACTCTCCGGGCTACTCTCTGGATTAACGAAGCATCTATATCCCAAACTCCCCATGAGTTAGGGATTATAATCTCCCTCCTGGCCTTCTTTTTCTGTTCTCGTGCCGGGAACCGCAAGATCTCCATATCTTTAATACCTAACATTACACCATATGAAGACCGGGTTCGAGCATGGCTGGAGGAACAACGCCGGAAGGGTGAAAAGTGCCTGGAGGTCAGGTCTATCCATAACAAACCCTATGTCTACCGGTCGACGTGTGTCGATGACCGGGCCACCAGATCGCCGAAGAAGGTGAGCACGTACCCCTGGCCAGCTCACGCAAGAAGCCGGGCTCATCCGAGGGGACGCGCGGTGCACGGCCTCCCCGGACCATCTGGGAGTACGGGAACACCGCCCTCCTGGCCGGGGAATTCAGGGATCTGCCTCTGGATCTCCAGGAAGCCTTCCCGGGTTGTTGGCAGGAACTCGTTGCCCTGACCTTCACCCGGGTCATTGGCTACACACCGCTCTCCGGTTTCAGATGCCTGGGAGAAACCCGACAATACTCTCACGATCACTCCCGACTGTGACCCCCCGCACCCTCTCCCGGGTACTCATGGCGGTCGGCGGGGAGGAGAGACTGGTCACCGAGGTGCCAGAGCAGGTACGGAAGACCCTGGATTCCCGGTAATACATAACGAGCTTAATCAATCCGCACCATTATCATCCTCCAAATCCCAATCACTCCTCAAAATCAAATCGATAGATTTGCACCTCGTTATGGGTAACACATAACGAGCGCAGTTATACCTATCAATAAAACTCATTCTGTTTTGAATTTCAGGTGAAATGCAACCGCTTTGAACATGGCACGTTATGAGTTCCGGGAATATAGGGAAGACCGCAGAGAGACTCAAACTGGATATATTCCCTGAGACGCGAGGAGATTCTGGGCTCAATCAAATATAAGCGTACCGGTACTGACAGCGGTCAGATGTACCTGAGGTCGAATTAGCGCTTACGCCCCCACCCCCATCCTCCTCTCCCCATAACCGGACGCTGCTGCCCCCTTCCTACAACGCTATATGCTGACGGCGCCCATGTACAGGGACAGGACGACACCGGAATCGACTGAGTGCCGCAGGGAGAGGAAACCACCATGATAATCAGGGAATCTCGACGATTCCGAGATCTCAGGGAGCGTATCGCCGCCTCCCCGGAAGCAATCCTCGTGCTGGTCGTGCTCGTCATCTTCATGGATATGATGATCTACGGCCTCCTCATTCCGGTCTTCCCTGAGTACGCCCCCAGGCTCGGGGTCGACGAGTCGATCCTCGGGATCATCTTTGGGGTCTATGCAGCCATGCTCTTTCTCTTCTCCGTCCCGATGGGGCTCCTCTCCGACCGGGTGGGCCGCCGCCCCCTCATCGTCGCCGGGATGATCCTCCTCGCTCTCGCGACGGCCCTCTTTGGTTTCTCGACCACGGTCACGCGCCTCTTCGTCGCCAGGACGGTCCAGGGTATATCGGCCGCGGCCACCTGGTCGGCGGGTCTTGCGCTCCTCGCCGATACCACCGATCCCTCCAGGCTCGGGGAGAGGATGGGAATATCACTCTCCGCAGTCGGGCTCGGGACGGTCCTCGGCCCGGTCGTCGGGGGACTGCTCTTCGAGTACCTGGGATATACCGCGACTTTCCTCGTCCCGGCAGTAGTGGTGGCCACCGTCGGGCTGCTCGTCCTCGCCATCCCGGTGCGCTCCTGCAGACGGGAGGAAAGTCAGGAACGGGCAGGGATGCTCCCCAGGCGGTGCCTCCTCCCGCTTGCGGCCTGTGCTGCCACGACGGTCGGGGTATCGGGAACGTATGGCGTCCTGGATCCCTACCTCCCGGTCTACCTGCACGCCATGTTCTCTGCGTCGCCGACGACGATCGGTCTCGTCTTTGCGGTACTGGCAATCGCCGCCGCCATCGCCCAGCCGATGGTCGGGCGCATCTACGACCGCCATGGGGGGAGCCGTTACCTTATCGGTGGCGGGCTTCTCCTCTCCGGGGCCGCGATCTTCGCTGCCATGCATGCTCCGACGCTGCCGCTGGTTACCGCCGCCATCGTCGCGCTGGGGGTCACCCTCAGCTCCGCCCTGGTGCCAGTGATGCCGATCATGGCCAGCATCTACCGTGACCAGGGCTCGCAGGGGGTCGCCTACGGCATGTACAACACCTTCTTCTCCATCGGGCTCTCGACAGGTCCGTTTGCGGGGGCGGCCCTCCTGGGACGCTATCCGCTGGCGACGATATTCCTTCTGCAGGCAGGAGTCCTCGGGATTATAGGGGTGCTCGAGTATCTTCTCATCGGGAAGCTCGGGTGGCGGTGACGGTCCTTGAGTTCGGTAGGTTTTTTACCCAGTCCGCCCCATAGGACTCCAGGTTCCCTTCTCGAACTGTGGAAATGCTGATATCATGCCGCTAGATTTCTGCCGTCGCCACGCCCCTGAACTGATGCTCGCCTTCTTTGGACTCATCTTCGTGGTCGCGCTCTTTGTCCCCCCTGATGGAGAGATAGCATCGTTCCTCACCGCCGCAGTCGACGTGGCGCTCTTCGTCATCCTCGCGATACTCGCCTACCTGGCCGATGACCGGCACCAGGCGTTCCGGTGGGCCACCATCATATGGCTCTTCGTCCTCGTCGGCGGGCTTGCAGCCTCCGCAGCCGGTATCGGGATCATATCGATCCTGCCGGCAGAAGCACTCGAGACCGGGGAGTTCGAACCCGACTTCATCGACCCTGCCATGGCCGCNAAGATGGCACTACTCCTCCTTGGCGTCCTCGGGGCGGCGCTCGCAAGCCTCGTCGGCTTCTCCCGCCGATTCAGGGTCTGGCTCGCTCAATACCTCCCCTTCGACCCCGACTCGTTCGTCTATATGATCGCGCTCGTGACCATCCTCGCCCTGATCCTGATCCCACCGGTACCACTCCTGGTGACGGGGGTCCCGCCCCTCCTCTCGCCGCAGTTCATCGGGCTCCTGACAGAATCAGGCGACCTCTTCGCTGACACGGTCCGGGTGAATGCTTATAGTCTCTTCTGGACGCTCATCGCATCGTTCCTCATCGCAGGGGCGTGTGTGCGGCGAACGCTCTCTGAGGCCCTGGAACGTCTCGGGCTCATCAGGCCGACGGGGCAGGAGGTCATTCTCGCCGTTGCCGCTGCTTTCGCGCTTGTTCTCGCGTTCCACTTCATCGATCCAGCGCTCGCGGCACTGGTGGACTACCTTGGCCTGCCTGTCACCGATACCGAGGCGGTCAAACTGCTCTTCACAGGATCGCTCACCCTCCCGGGGATCATCGTGGCCTCGATCGCAGCGGGGTTTGGCGAGGAGGTCAGCATCCGCGGGCTGCTCCAGCCACGGTTCGGCATCCTCCTCCCGGCGCTCCTCTTTGCGTCGCTCCACGCATTCCAGTACAGCTGGGACGGCCTCATTTCTGTCTTCCTCGCAGGGATCGTCTTTGCCTACATCCGCAGGTACTCAAATACCACAACCTCAGCGATCACCCATACTGTCTACGACCTGGTGATCTTCGCTCTACTCATGGTCGGGATATCTATCTGAGGTTGAAGGGTGCCGTGCCAGAAAAACACAATGACGACCTCATTTCAGCGGGGATCCCAGCCCCGGCAAAAAAACCACCAGACCCTGCAGAGACCCAAATGCACACTGGCACCAACACCGGCCATGCCGATGATCAATGCGATCCTGACGTTTTCAGGACAACCTCACTGATAATTTTATCTGGTTGTGGACCGAGCTGTTATCCCGGGAGATCTTTATGAAAATCTACCGGCACGGGGACACGTATATAGCACCGAGAGGTTCCTTTTTTGATGGAAATGTGAAGATAGATGGAAATTTCATCGCCCCTCCGGACACCCACATCTGGGGCAACATGGTTGTTGCCGGCTGCCTCGAACTTGGCCCCTACTCAACGGTCGGTGGCTCTATCGTGGCAAGGAGGATCGTCGTCGGCCATGACGCCAGAATAAAAGGGCCGCTCACCGTCCTGGAGACCGCAACCATCTGTGACAACGCACACCTCCACTCCATCCAGGCGGGAGGGGACATCATCCTCCGGCCTGGTGTCAGGGTCGGCGATGTAAATAGCAAGGAGACGATCTTTGTCTACGGCAAAGTCACCAGCGATCGGTTATTCGGCAGAGCCGTGAAAGTCTACGGGACCTGACGCCGAATCGATGCCGAGGATGGCGGCATCTCTTACTCTGGTCCAGTCTGCGATCGTCTCCACGCACCCGTCCTTCAGGTTCACCACACCGAGAGCGATGATCCCTATCCGGTCGGCCATGTCGATACCATCTTTNACCTCCATGAGGCAACCGACACCGATGATCGCCTGCGGGCGATACTTCTTGGCCATCCGCTTGATGAACGTCGAGCCAGGGACGATGAAGACACGATACCCGATGCTCTCAAGCCACGCTACATTCTCCCCGACCGAACAGCGCCCGCAGTGCCGGCATTCCAGGCCTTCGGGTGTCAGGTGTGCCGGACACTCAGCCGACCGCAGGCACTGGGGCAGGAAGACCGCCCGCCGCTCCACCGGGGTCTCGGCGAAGGCCTTTGTGTTCATGGTGTTCCGAAGCGTTATGAAGAACGTGATGAGGTCCTTGTCGTCCAGCCCGAGGAGTTTGCAGAACGCCTTCACAAGCCCCTCCAGGAGGACCATGCCGGGTATCAGGATCCTTGGTAGGTAGAACTTCCCCCTGGTGATCGAGGCAGTGGCGATGATCGCAAGGGCAATCGCCGCAAGCACCATCCCGAGGATGAGGAAGAACGTGACCTCCCCGATGAGGGTCATCAGCCCGACCCAGACCCCCAAATCAAAGAAGACCACCGTCAGACCCCCTCTCCCTGATTCTTCGCCCGTTCTCTGACCAGCTCGAATGATTCGGCGTATGGTGGCCGGAGCACCCCGATCTCGGTGATGATCGCGTCGACAAGATCGAGCGGGGTGGCGTCGAAGGCGTAGTTGCGCACAGCCACGCCGTCTGGCGCGAGCTGTCGTTCGCCACAGAAGGCAAGTTCATCCCGCCCCCGCTCCTCGATGGTGATATCCTCCTCTCTCCGGGCGAGGTCNAACGTGGAGAGGGGGGCTGCGACATAGAACGGTATTTCATGGTGGTTGGCGGCGACGGCGTGCATGTAGGTCCCAATCTTGTTGAAGACCGCGTCTTCCGTGATCCGGTCAGCACCGACGATGACAAGGTCGATCTCCCCCCGCCGCATCAGGTAGGCTGCTGCAGAGTCGGGGATCAGGGTCACGTCGATCCCATCCCGGTCAAGTTCCCAGCAGGTGAGCCGGGATCCCTGGTTCAGGGGTCTGGTCTCGCAGGCGACCACCNNCACGTTCTTCCNGGCCGCAACCGCCGACCTGATCACACCGAGGGCTGTTCCCCAGCACCGGCAGGCGAGCGCTCCTGCATTGCAGTGGGTAAGCACCGTGCAGTCGGCAGGAACGAGATCGGCGCCGAACGTGCCGAGCGTCCGGCAGGTC
>JGI24708J26588_10002583_pt1 | contig 13631 bp, 9 predicted proteins | sample BioPla1DNA2_FD_26588 | JGI IMG/M metagenome (IMG submission 26588) | reverse complement strand
CCGTCCTTCATTACCACGATACGGTCACCCATGGTCATGGCCTCTGTTTGGTCGTGGGTTACGTAGATGATGGTGGTTTGCAGACGGTTATGCAGTTTGCTGAGCTCGGCCCTCATCTGTACTCGCAGCTTAGCGTCTAAGTTCGACAGGGGTTCGTCCATGAGGAATACCTTAGGTTCGCGAACAATAGCCCGGCCAACAGCTACACGCTGGCGCTGCCCGCCTGAGAGTGCCTTAGGCTTGCGATCCAGCAGGTTCTCAATGCCTAAGAGCTTAGCTGCATCTTTAACCCTCTTGTCAATTTGGTCCTTGGGGAACTTTCTCAGTTTCAAACCGAAAGCCATGTTGTTGTAAACGTCCATATGTGGATACAGCGCATAGTTTTGGAAAACCATGGCAATATCTCTGTCCTTAGGAGGCACGTCATTAACAACGGTGTCACCGATGGTGATCTGTCCCGCAGTAATCTCCTCAAGACCTGCCACCATTCTTAATGTAGTAGATTTTCCACAACCCGAAGGTCCAACCAATACGATAAATTCTTTGTCCTCAATGTCCAACGAAATATTGTCTACTGCCGTGACATTACCAAAGCGCTTGGTAATGTTTTGTAAAAGGACTCGTGCCACAAAAAAACTCCTCTCCTCTAAAATAGGATATTTCAAATATGCCCGAGCAGGGTCGGATGGATCAAAGGGATGACTCTGCCCGATACATATTAAATTACATTCTCATAATATCACAGATTATACCCTTTGGCAAAACAAACTCGTATAATTCTTCAAGAAAAAGCCAGAAACTGCGAGAGAGTGCCCGGAAACGCACTTATATTCGGCCTGCAAAGCGATTTCCCGGATAACCGGGGGTACCCCATTGTCATTGGCGAACCTCAAGGCCACAGCAGCATTGGTCTCGGCACCCAGAGGCTCCTTTGGGTTCTCTTGGTATGCAATAGTCCGCCTAATTCAACATTTTGTAGACCTTCCATTCCAAAATGTTCTGTTTGACTGAATTTTTAGTCTCATTTGACAAACGCTTGAGTGCGAAGTGGTATTATGCCTTCAGAAACAAAAAATACAGGGAGGGTCTTAGATTGAAAAAAGTTGTTGTGTTGGCGTTAATGTTGATTGTGGCACTTGGCGGTACAGTTATGGCTTCGGACGTGATTAACAGTGACGAAATTCAGTTCAAGCTGAACGTACTTCCGTGGATGGAAATTGAATGTTCAGAACCCCCAACGCTTGAAATTGCAGAGGGACAACTCGTGGGGGAAAGTATTTCTACCGTCACGGTCACGTCAAACACTGATTTTTCTATTAGGTTCACAAGTGAAAAACTCGGGAACATCGTAGATAACTATTTCAGGTTTAGATACGCGTGGGAGGGAGGCTCAGGCGGAATACGTCACGTCCCTGGAGGTTCAGCCAGCTGGGCGAAGATTGGTAAAGGAGTGCAAAAATTCACCGTAGAATTCTTCCCGCGCACAGATCGGGATCCGGTATATGAATGGTACAAGCTGCCGACCGGAGAACACATTTATAAAGTAATCGTCACAGTATCCGCAGCAGACGCATAACGAAGCAAAGGAGGCTATTTGTCCTCTAAGATTGGTTGGCCCTGACTCTTGCCTATAGAGTCAGGGCCTTCTTTCTCATACGACACGCTGATCTAGTGCATGATGCATACAGCAGAGCTCTGCGGTCAAAAATGTTATGCTGACAAAAAAGTGAGCTGTTTCACTGCCAGTACGCGATAACTCCGCTGGAAGATTCCGTGGGAATAGTCCAGAAACACACCTCTATCAGGCCTCTATGGCATATGCTCGGATAGCATGAGCCACCCCATGGTCATTGTTGGAAGCTACCACATGATCCGCTGCTTCCTGTACCTCCCTAGGCGCATTGCCAACAGCAACACCAACGCCTGCCGTCTGAATCATGCTGATGTCATTGTTGCTGTCGCCGATGGCCATAACTTCATGGGCCCCGATCCCCAGGCTCTTTGCCAGCCACATCAGGGCATTGCCTTTGTGGGCATTGGCGTTAGTTATTTCGATATACCGCGGCCTGGAACGCAGCAGCAGAACGTCTTCGCCAACTAATGGGCGAAGCTCCTCAATTCGAGCTAGGGTCTGCTCGGGCTCACTGATTATCAGGAGCTTGGAGAGCTGCTTGCTTCCGTCCTGAATAAACTCTACAAGATCATCCACCTCTGTAACCCCTACGCGCAAGCGTTCTGCGTAGTCTTTGACATCCTGGTTCAACNCAGATACATAGAGTTCGTCATCGAAGTAGGCGTTAACTGTCCAGCCCCTGGTCTGTCCGTACTCCGCTATAGCGCTGCCAACCTCTGCCGGCAGGGCCTGTTCATAAAGAGTCTCACCCGAGAGACGGCGAATCATCGCCCCATTGTAGCAAATCAGGGGCAGATCGTTACCCAGCCCTAGCTCCCTGCCGAAGGGGGCGGTGGATTGAAACATGCGGCCGGTGGCAATCGTGAAGATAATCCCTTTCTCCGCAGCCTCAGCGATTGCCTTCTTATTCTCTTCGGTCAGCTTGCCGTCATGGTCTAAGAGCGTATCGTCCAGATCCGCTGCGATTAATTTGATCATAGTGCACCTCATTTCTCTATAGAAAAAGAGATGGTTATCCCATCTCTCTCCCAGCCTCTTTTTCTCCACTTGCTTCACCTTTCCTTCCTCAGCTTTCCCGGGCAGAGATCACAATAGACCCGGAAGTGGATGAAGCGTCTAGATCCAGTCTGTCTGCATGCTCTGCGTAATCAATGGAGTGCGCCTTAAAGAGCCAGCCCCCCGCCTGCCTTTCCTGACTTGTAATCTTTAAGGAACGGGCATCTGCAGAGATACGACCCACTGAAGTCTGCAGATCCAAGTCCAAACCTAAGTCCGTCCGGGCAGGCAGACTGACGCTGATGGTTCCATTGGTGGTGCGCAGCCCATAGTGCGCCTGTCCCTCTACATCCAGCACCCGAACGTTTACCGAGCCGTTTGTGGTCACCAGATCAACTTCAGAAGCTGATATTGCCAAGCGGTAGGACCCGTTGCCGAGTCTATAGTCTATCGCCTTGGCCGCCACATCCTTCATCTCGCATGCGCCATTGCCCCCTTCACCGGAAATGGAATCAGCCCGCAGCGTGTACAATCTGGCTGTTCCATTGACAGTGCAAATTCTGACCTGGGCTGCGTTAAGGTTTTCCAGGCGCAGCGACCCGTTTTGCGACTCTAATTCTATATCGTACTTGCGCTCCGGCACCATCAGGTGAAGCGACACGCTAACGTCGCCCAATGTCGGCACGCTGAGCCGCAAGTCTGCCCTCTCCACCCCGTCTTCCCAGTCCAAGGCAAAGAGCCTGCTGCTTGGCAGTTCCTGATCGCCGCCCCGCAGCCGCTGTACCACAGTCAATTGATATTCTTCCTCATCCCATCCCTGTACGTGAACAGAGCCGCTGGCATTGATAATCTGGATGGGTATCACCTCTCCGGCGCCCACTGTTCCCCTGACAATGCTGGTAAACTCCTGGCTTTCTCCCTGTCCCAAAAAGGGAATGCGTGCCAAGACTTTTGGCAGCCTGCTGAGTTTATCACCCAAATTGTGCTCAATAGAGCGGGAAAACCGCTCGGCGGCCAGCTCTACCTTGGATGCAAAATCCTCCCCCATCTTCTCCACTCGCACCCAGGGATCGGTTTGAGCCTTAGGCTCCCGTTCAGCATGCTTTGCTCCTTCGCTCAGAGCCTTCAGCAGCGCCTCCGCTTCCTGGGCTGTGATCTTGCCTTCCTCGAGCATCCTAAGGACAATTCTTTGCTCTTCACTCACAAAGACACCACCCCTCTCTGTTTTGTATTATTATTTGGCTGTCGCAATAATACCACTGAGTATACGAATATAGCCTATCCACAGACAGTTCCATTATTCAGGCAGCAAAAAAGCTCTGGAGTACACCAGAGCTTTGTTGACAGGCGTGGGCTAGAAGCTGAATGTTACNCCTCCACCGACTAGAGTGTCATTGATGGAAGAAGCAGCTGACGTCCTATAGTGCTTAATCGTTCCTTGGAGGCCCAATCCGGCGATAATTTCGTATGTCGCGGTTGCCCTTGCGGAGATCAGACTCCCCGACGTATTTGCAGCCGCTCCTTGATACTTGGGAGCAAAGCTTACATCTGCTGTCAGCGACAGTTTGGGCATAGGCAGGAACTTAAAGCCAAACTTCCCGTAAATGCCTTGTCCAGCGAGGGGATCAGCGTCGCCCGTTTTTGTGGTTAACCTGAGAAAGCCCCCTCCGACAAAAACCTTTAAATCGCCATCGTTGACAGGGCGATACAACCCCCCGACACTGAGCAGACTGCGGCTTTCACCTGCCGACCCGCCGTTGTCGCCATCGCTGTCTGTTTTCGAGTTAGTGGTCAGGAATGATCCGTCCACGAAGAAGTGGTCTATTAGTTCGATCATGGCATGGGCGGCAAAACCCCGCTGTTTTGACCCTCCAGCACTCAACAGGTAGCTGGCATCACCCTCAAACGATACAGCCCTAGCCGCGAAGTTTATTGAAACAAAGAGAATGCACAGCGCGACAAAAAACAAGATTGGTTTTTTCACGATATCTGCCCTCCAATGAAGTTTGTTAAACAGTTCTCGAAAGAGAGTGCAAAACCTTCCTGGACAAGCAGGTATTAGGTGCCTTAACCTCGAATTAGAATCGTGTTAAAAGCCATCAAGGAGGCCTGCTGATATGCGTAAGAAAAAAGTACATGGTTTGCCTGTCTTGGTCTTGTGCTGCATATTGATCGCTGCATTAACTCAAAGTGCGTCTGCAGAACTTTTGGCCGGAGTCCAGCTGGGCTACGGACAAGCCCGGTACTCACAGATTCTAGGCGAGAAGGGGACCTCCAGCACAGAGTGGTCCAGCAGTCTCTGGGCTAGATACCCCTATGAGGACGTACTGATTTCAGCTTTATACCAAGGCAGCCTTGGTCTGCAGGGCTTCAGCTCGAGCAGGCATCTGGCCCATGCCGGTGTAAGCTATCTCTTCCTGGAAGAGGATATGTTGAAGGTATACGGCGGTATAGGCTATAACCTGGTTTCGGCCAAGCTGCCTGTGACCGGCGATGAACATAATACCTTCACCGGCCACGGTTTTACCGGCCAAGTCGTTATGGATATCGAAATTACTGATGAGCTGTGGACCTCAGCTACAGTCATTGCCAATCCCTGGGCAAAGTGGTCCCACACCCTCCCCGGCCTCACCAAGCATGTAGACGCATCTGGTTCTGCCTTTGCCTATAAACTGGAGCTTAATTACGACTTCTCCGAAGAGTTCAGTGCCCACTTAAGTCTTCTGGGCAATACGTTCAGTGTTCCCAAGTACGAAGACACCGGGCAAACCAAGGGATCATCGGTGAGCATCAATCTGGGTGTGACCCGGGAATTCTAGTTCAGCTATTTGCCCGCAACGACTGAGGCCCCGCATCGGGGCCTCAGTTTTTCTGCACTTAGGTATCTGTACATTTGGACGATTAGTCCTGTTTCAAATACTGATAGATCTCTTCTGCCAGTTTGGCGCTGATGCCTTCCACTTCCATCAGCTCCTCCGGTGTGGCTGAGCGAACCTTCTTGATGGTGCCAAAATGCCTGATCAGGGCCTTTTTGCGCTTTGGTCCGACACCGGGAATGCCGTCGAGGACGGAGCCCCTGGCAGCCCTCCCCCGCAAATTGCGGTGATAGGTGAGGGCAAAGCGATGTGCTTCATCTCGAATCTTACGCAATAAAAGCAGGCCGGGCGAGTCATTGGGCAGGATCACAGGCTGTGATCTCCCCTCCAGGAAGATCTCTTCCCTTTTTTCGGCTAAAGAAAGGAAAGGCATAATCAGGCCCAGTTCGTCCCTGACTTCCAGGGCCACTCCAAGCTGGCCCTTCCCCCCATCAATTAGAATCAAATCGGGAAAGTGCGAGAATTTCTGTTCTGCTGTCCCTTCAGCCTGCTCCTGCAGTCCCCTCCTGAACCTGCGGCAGACAGCCTCCCGCATCGCAGCATAGTCGTTAGGAGAACCCTCCACACCCCGAATCCTAAACCTGCGGTAGTCAGAGGTCTTAAAGTCTCCGTTTTCCCAAACTACGAGGGAAGCAACCACATTGGTGCCCTGCAAATTTGAGATGTCAAAGGCTTCGATGCGCTCAGGCGGCTCAGGCAGGTCTGTAAGCTCCTGCAGATCCTGCATAGCCCGTTCAATTGCCCTTTGCTTAAAGGTGCTGTGTGTCCGGGTTTCATCCAGGACGATCTGNGCATTTTTCATCGCCAGATCCAATAGCTGCTTCTTGGCGCCGCGCTGCGGCGTGCGCAAGTACACCCGCCGGCCTCGAAGGGATCCCAGCCAGCCTTCGAGAACCTCCGGTTCAGGGAGGGGAACAGGTGTAAGCACTTCACGAGGTACATAAGAGGCCTCTTCATAGTACTGCTGCAGAAATGCCCGGAGTATTTCCGACTCCTCTTCGTCCGCTGCGCATTCCAGAAGGAAGTGGTCCCGCCCAATCAGCTTGCCTGAACGTACAAAAAACACCTGTACACATGCTAGTTCACCATAGCGGGCATAACCTACGTANTCCTGATCCTCGGCATGGTCGGCTANGATTTTCTGCTTCTCAGCCAAGGTTTGCAGACCCCGAATCTGATTGCGGAATCGGGCGGCTTTCTCATACTCAAGCTTGGCTGCAGCTTCATGCATTTTCCTGGTCAGATCCGGTATGAGTCGATCAATGCGGCCCTCCAGGAACATGATCACCTCGCCGATCATCTCCCCGTACTTTTCCTTGCTGACCAGGCCGGCACAGGGGCCCAGGCAGCGCCCGATGTGGTAATTCAAACAGGGGCGCCCCTGCCCGCCTTCCTCAATCACCTTGTTGCAGGTGCGAACCGGAAACAGGGTGCGCAGGAAAGACAGCGTCTTTTTGACCACTGTCACATCTGTGTAGGGGCCGAAATAGCGGGCTCCGTCCTTAAGGCGTTTGCGCACCATCAGCACCCGGGGGAAATCCTCCTGGACCGTCACTTTGATATACGGGTAGGTCTTGTCATCCTTCAGACGCACATTGTAACGGGGAGCGTGCTTCTTGATCAGGTTGTTTTCTAAGATCAGGGCTTCCACTTCAGAATCGGTGACAATGTACTCGAAATCGGCAATATTTTCCACGAGCATTTGCACCTTAATGGGATGAGCCTGAGACTTTTGAAAGTAAGATCGCACCCGGTTGCGCAGATTAACAGCCTTGCCTACATAGATTACCTCGCCGACCTCGTTAAGCATAACATAGACACCTGGCGAAGCAGGCAGGTTGGCCAGTTTATGCTGGAGATCCACGGAGTTCACTCCCGATTCCTCCTTAGCAGCCGTTCATCATTGAGCACTTTTTTCAAATACTGTCCTGTATAGGATTCCGGAACCTCAGCCACTTCTTCCGGCGTGCCCTGGGCCACGATCATTCCGCCGCGGTGACCCCCTTCAGGCCCTAAATCGATGACATAGTCCGCGGTCTTGATCACATCAAGATTGTGTTCAATGACAAGCACAGTATCTCCCGCGTCCACAAGCCGCTCCAACACTGTCAGCAGCTTGCGGATATCTTCAAAGTGGAGNCCGGTTGTGGGTTCATCCAAGAGATACAAAGTCTTGCCGTTGCTCCTGCGGCTCAGTTCTGTTGCCAGCTTGACCCGCTGTGCTTCTCCGCCGGAGAGCTGGGTAGCCGGCTGACCAAGTTTAATATAGCCTAAACCCACATCGTACAGGGTCTGCATGCGGCGATGGATCTTGGGAACGTTCTTGAAGAACTCTACCGCCTCTTCCACCTGCATATCCAGGACATCAGCGATGGACTTGCCCTTGTACTTTACTTCCAGCGTTTCCCTGCCGTAGCGTCTGCCCTTGCAGACCTCGCAGGGTACGTAGACATCGGGCAGAAAGTGCATTTCGATTTTGATAATGCCGTCACCCTTGCAGGCCTCACAGCGTCCTCCCTTGACATTGAAGCTGAAGCGCCCCTTGCTGTAACCGCGCATTTTCGCTTCGTTAGTCATGGCGAAAAGCTCCCGGATCCCGTCGAAGGCTCCAGTATAGGTGGCTGGATTTGATCTCGGCGTTCTNCCGATTGGCGANTGGTCAATTTCAATCACTTTGTCAATGTGTTCCAGACCTTCAACAGCATCGTGCTCGCCGGGCTTGGCACGGGAACCGTACATAACCTGGCTCAGTTTCTTATAGAGGATTTCATTGACCAGGGTGCTCTTGCCGGAGCCGGAAACCCCGGTAACTGCTACAAACACTCCCAAGGGAATCTTTACATCCAGGTTCTTCAAATTGTTCTCCCTAGCTCCCCTGATCGTCAGCCAGTTGCCGTTGGGCCGGCGGCGCTTTCTAGGAACTCTGATCACCCTGTCCCCCTTCAGGTATTGACCGGTGATAGACTCAGGTTCTGCACAGATGTCCTCCCAGGGTCCTGCCGCAACCACTTCCCCGCCATGGCTGCCTGCGCCGGGGCCCATGTCGATAATCCAGTCGGCCTCCGCCATCGTCTCTTCATCATGCTCAACTACTATTAATGTGTTGCCTAAGTCTCTTAACTCTTTTAGCGACTGCAAAAGCTTGCCGTTGTCCCGCTGATGCAGGCCGATGCTGGGCTCGTCCAGGATGTACAGAACCCCCATCAGCCTTGAGCCAACCTGGGTCGCCAGCCGTATACGCTGTGCCTCTCCCCCTGAGAGTGTTGCAGACGCCCGGCTGAGGGCCAGATAGTCCAGGCCTACATTAACCAGAAAGCTGAGGCGTTCCCGAATTTCCTTGACAATCTGCCGCGCAATGAACTCTTCCCTGGGCGTCAGCTGCAGGGACGCAAAGAAGTCCAGGCACTCCTGAATGGAGAAATCCGTGACCTCCATAATATTCTTGCCGCCCACCGTCACGCCAAGAATCTCCGGGCGGAGGCGCTTGCCATTGCATTCGTTGCAGGTGCGAATGCTCATATACTGCTCCACATCCTGCCTGACCCACTCGGAGGTGCTCTCCAGATAGCGCCTTCTCAAAAAGCCGATCAAACCGTCAAAGGTGGACTCATACATCCTCTCCCGTCCGGCAACGTTCGTATAGTAAAAACTGATCAGTTCATCACCAAGCCCATAGAGGATAATGTTCAGCTGATCTCCGGGCAGCTCCTTTAAAGGAACCTTGGTGTCAATCCCGTACGTTTCACAAACCTTTTCTAAAATAGCGGTTCTCCAGCGGCTCTTGCTGTTGCGCCACGGAATCAGGCCGCCGTCGTCTATGGATAAATCCAGATCCAGCATCAGATCCGGATCCAGTTCCTGCTTGGTTCCCAGGCCTTCACAGCCTGGGCAGGCGCCAAAGGGGCTGTTGAAGGAAAACATGCGCGGCGCAAGCTCCTCCATGGAAATGCCGCAGTCAATGCAGGAGAACTTCTCACTGAACATGAGCTCCTCTCCGCCGATGACATCCACAAAGCTAATGCCTTCGCCGTACTTGAGGGCCATCTGCACCGAATCTGCCAGGCGACCGGCAAGATCAGGCCTGACAACCAGACGGTCCACAACAATCTCAATGCTGTGCTTTTTGTTCTTGTCCAAGTTCAGCTCATCACTGACTTCGCGGAGCTCCCCGTCGACTCTGATCCGTATAAATCCGTCCTTGGCAATTGTTTCAATTACCCTTTTGTGTTCTCCCTTTCTCCCCCTGACCACCGGAGCCAGGATTTGAATGCGTGTACCTTCCGGCAGTGCGAGGATCTGATCCACGATCTGCTCCACCGTCTGCTGCTGAATAGGCTTGCCGCAGTTAGGACAGTGGGGTCTGCCCACCCGAGCGAATAACAGGCGCAGATAGTCATAAATCTCTGTCACCGTGCCCACGGTAGAACGGGGATTGCGGCTGGTGGTCTTTTGGTCAATGGAGATTGCAGGCGAAAGCCCTTCGATCAGATCAACATCCGGTTTGTCCATTTGTCCAAGAAACTGCCTCGCGTAGGCAGAGAGTGACTCGACATACCTTCTTTGCCCTTCCGCGTAAATGGTGTCAAAGGCCAGGGAGGACTTGCCTGAACCGGAAAGTCCAGTGATAACCACCAGCTTGTTTCTGGGGATTTCAACATCTATATTCTTCAAATTGTGCTGTCTGGCACCTTGTATTACTAGTTTATCTATCAAACTGACAACCCCGTTTCAATGCGTATCTCTTTGATCTCATCGCGCAGTTCTGCTGCCCGTTCGAAATTGAGCTCCTGGGCGGCCCTGTACATTTCTTCTTCCAGTTCCTGAATCAGAGCAATTACATCTCTGAGAGAACCTTTCCTGCGCGTATCATAGTCAGCCTTCTCTTCCGCGACCTGCTCCTCCACAATCTCCTGAGCAATGTCTTTGATGGCCTTTTCAATGCTGGCCGGGGTGATACCCATGCGCTCATTGTACTCCATCTGAATCGCCCGCCTGCGGTTGGTTTCGTCTATGGCGTACTGCATGGAATCTGTAATGCGATCTGCATACATGATCACCTTTCCCCTCACATTTCGGGCAGCACGGCCTATAGTCTGCACGAGAGAGGTAGACGAACGCAGGAAGCCTTCCTGATCTGCATCTAAGATGGCTACCAGGGAGACCTCCGGCAAGTCCAGCCCTTCCCTGAGCAGGTTGATGCCGACTAAGACATCAAAGACTCCCTGTCTCAATTCCCGCAAAATCTCAATGCGATCCAGAGTTTCAACATCTGAGTGCAGGTAGCGGACCTTCAGCCCAATTTCTGTAAAATACTGGGTAAGGTCTTCGGCCATGCGTTTGGTCAAGGTAGTAATCAGTACCCGTTCCCTTCTTTGAATCACCTGGCCGATCTCATCGATTAGATCATCAATCTGCCCTTTAACAGGACGCACCACAATTTCAGGATCCACCAGGCCGGTGGGCCTGATCACCTGTTCCACCACCTGCTCGGACCTTTCCCGTTCGTAGGGTCCCGGAGTGGCGGACACGTACACAACCTGGTTCATATGAGCTTCAAACTCCGGAAACATTAACGGACGGTTGTCCAAAGCAGAAGGAAGACGAAAACCATACTCCACCAAGTTTTCCTTGCGGGAACGGTCGCCGAAGTACATGGCCCGAACCTGAGGTATCGTCACATGGGATTCATCAATAATCATCAGGTAATCTTTGGGAAAGTAATCCAGCAGTGTGGCAGGCGTTTCCCCAGGCTGGCGCCCGCTCAAAGGGGCCGAGTAGTTTTCTATGCCGGTGCAGTAGCCGAGCTCCGCCAGCATCTCCAAATCATAACGGGTGCGCTGTTCAAGGCGCTGCGCCTCTAATAGTTTGTTCTGGCTGCGCAGCACCTTCAGCCGCTCCTCCAACTCTGCTTCAATGGCAGGGATGGCCCGGCGCAGCTTCTCTTCCGGCGTGATAAAGTGCGAAGCCGGGTAAATAGTGAGCTCGTCCCTCTCAGCCAAAACCTCGCCGGTTATAGGATCGATTTCCAGGATCCGCTCAATTTCATCGCCAAACATTTCCACCCTAATCACAGATTCGCTGCCCACAGGGTTGATCTCAATCACATCTCCCCTCACTCTGAAGGTCCCCCGGGTAAAGCCGATATCATTCCGTTCATACTGAATGCCTACCAGGCGGCGCAGGATGTGATCCCGATCCCGATACTCACCATTCTTCAGAGAAAAAGTCATGCCCACATAATCTTCAGGCGATCCCAAGCCATAAATGCAGGATACACTGGCTACAATGATCACATCTCGCCTTTCAAAGAGGGCACTGGTGGCGGCATGGCGCAGACGGTCGATCTCGTCGTTGATCGAGGCGTCCTTTTCTATATAGGTGTCGCTGGTGGGCACATATGCCTCCGGCTGGTAATAGTCGTAATAGCTGACAAAATAGTGCACTGCGTTATGGGGGAAGAACTCCCTGAACTCACTGCACAGCTGCGCGGCCAGTGTTTTGTTATGGGCCAAAACCAAGGTGGGCTTTTGCACGGCCTCCACCACTTTGGCCATGGTATACGTCTTGCCGGAACCGGTCACGCCAAGGAGGGTCTGGTGCTTCATACCCGCCTCAATTCCTCCGACTAGTTCTCTAATCGCTTTGGGCTGGTCTCCGGCGGGCTCAAAGGGAGCCACAACTTTAAACTCTTTCTGCACAGCCATTTTATATCAAGAACCCCTTTTTTCGGTTTTTTTGGTAGGTAATTGACTTGTACGTAGCCAATAATAACATTAATAACAATAGGAGGTCGTTATCATGAGCCTAAAAGTGATGGTGGAGATTCCACGTGGAAGTCGCAACAAGTACGAATACAACAGGGAGGAAAAACGGTTTTACCTAGACCGTATGCTGTTCTCATCGGTTCATTATCCGTCGGACTATGGGTTCATCCTGGATACACTGGCGGAAGACGGAGACGCACTTGACGCCCTGGTTCTCGTAGGCGAGGCAACCTTCCCCGGCTGCATCATCCGTGTAGAGCCTGTCGCGGCCTTTGAAATGTGGGACGAAAAAGGACCGGATCAGAAGATCCTGTGTGTTCCGGTCAGTGATCCGCAGTGGAACTGGGTCCAGGGCCTCAGCGATGTCCCCCCGCATCTGCTGAAAGAGATCACCCACTTCTTCCAGGTTTATAAAGATCTGGAAAAGAAGAAGACCAAAGTCGGCGCCTGGCTGGATCGGGAAGAAGCCAAGCGCTTTGTAGCAGAAGCCCAGGCCCGCTACATGCATAATCTGTAATTACTCATTGTACAGCAGCTGAGAAACAGGGACAAGCTGCACCCCCGAATCCAAGAGTTCAGGAATCATCTCCCAGAGAGCATGGAATGTCGCCGGGCGGACATGCCCGATCAGCACGGCATGTCCCTGTCTTTTTGCTAAGTCCAGGCCAGCACGCACCTGGGCTTTTATTTTTTCCACATCACTTTCGTTGTCAATGAACAGGTTGTTTACCCCGTAGGGTACTCCGACTTCCCGGGCAACCTCAGCCGCCACACTGGATGTTGATGTGCGGCTGTCTACGAAAAACAGCCCCAGTTCTTTGACAACCTCCAGGACATAGGTCATGACGGTCCGGTCAGCGGTGATCCGGGAACCCATGTGGTTGTTTAGCCCTGCCGCAAGAGGCAGTGAAGCCAGATTCTCCCTAATCTGCGCTTTCACCTGATCAGCATCCATGTCCGCGGTTATGCCGCCGGGACCCAGTTCCAGGCCGCCATCCAGCGCTTCCATGGGCTGGTGCAGTATCAGCTCATGTCCCGCTGCGTAGATGCGCTCGCTCACTTGCTCGGAAGCAGCCAAATGGGGCAGCACTGCCATGGTCAAGGGAAGGGGATAGGCGATCAACGCGTCGGCCGCCAGGGAAAAATAACCCCAATCATCGATGATTAAAGCCAGCAACGGAGACTCCGGTGTTCCCTTTCTAAAGCCTTCGGGATCAAAGGGCTGNCCCATGACGGAAATCAGGTCCCCGTAGTAGTAACCGTAGTTGCGNGGATTCAAAAGCTCAATCTGCCACTGGTACGCCAACACTCTATCCTGCCAGCCGGGCAGGCTGCTCCAAAACCCGACGGTATAGCCATGTT
>JGI24708J26588_10002582_pt1 | contig 13632 bp, 10 predicted proteins | sample BioPla1DNA2_FD_26588 | JGI IMG/M metagenome (IMG submission 26588) | reverse complement strand
CCATTGCCAATTATTTGCAAATTTATTAGCTTGAATGGCAAAACTTTAACCATGGCTCAATACTCAAAACTTACAATTAAGGACCTTGCAGTGGAGGACCGTCCGCGCGAAAAACTGCTACACAAAGGAATGGCCTCACTTTCAGATGCAGAACTTCTTGCAATACTTATTGGATCCGGAAGCCGAAAAGAATCCGCTGTTGACCTTGCCAGGAAAATAATGGCCGGGTTCAACAATAACCTAAATGAACTAGGTAAGGCTGAGGTGAATGAGCTTACCGGACGCTTTCATGGCATTGGAGAAGCAAAGGCAGTTACAATAGTTGCCGCAATGGAACTCGGCAGAAGACGCAGGCTTGAGGAATCACTCGAAAAACCGACTATCAGAAGCAGCACTGATGCCTTCAACATAATGAATCCACTAATTGGCGACCTGCCTCATGAAGAGTTTTGGATACTTATGCTTAGTCGATCCAACAGACTGATTCACCAGTACAACCTGAGCAAGGGTGGAATGACAGGTACTGTCATAGATGTAAGAATGGTTATGAAACGGGCTCTAGAGACAAGAGCATCTTCTCTGATTCTGGTACACAATCACCCCTCAGGCAATATCAGGCCAAGTGATGCTGACATCAGGATAACAGAAAAACTCAGGGATGCCGGCAAAATTATGGAGGTCCCTGTAATAGACCANATCATTGTCACGGATAATTCCTACTTTAGCTTTGCTGACGAAAATCTGCTATAGTCACCGTGATTACTAATGGACCTAAGATTNCTAAAAAACAAGGAGATAAACAGGGAGCTTTGGGACAAGGGAATAGCTTCCTCCCACCTTCCTTTAATCTATGCCGAAAGCTGGTATCTTGATATTTGCTCTCCGGATTGGTCCGCCATAGTCGACGTCGACTATGGCTTCCTTTTCCCGCTACCAGTCAATCGTTCAATTGGTCTTTCTCTGGTTATGCAGCCCCTGTTTGTCCAACAGCTTGGTATTTTCTCCAAGGAAGTTCCTTATCCGATGACCCTTATAGACACATTGCAAAAAATTCGCTATCCCGTTGTCAATCTCAACGGGAACTCTTCTATGATGGTTGGTTCTGCCAAACAGAGGTCTGAAAACTTACCCGGTATTCCAGAGTATAACTCCACAAAAGGTGTTATATCCCAATTAGGCAGATCTGTCAGACTAAAGGAAAACTGCATTTTGCCTCTTACCAGCACCTATGAGCAGTTGGCCGTAAACTTCTCGGATAATTGCAGACGCAATCTGAAAATATCCAAACAGAAATCATTTGGTACTGGACCTTGCAACTCTTCAGATCAGTTCATTGACTTTACAAAAAAGCACCTGAACTATAGCATCTCAGATAAAGATCTACGTTTGCTTAAGGGAATAGTTGATGAGGCACTACAGCGCAGTTGCGGGTTTATTATTTCATGTGACAATTCCAAGGGAGAGCCCTTGGCCATGGCATTCTTCCTCAATAAATACGGGCGTCTGACCTTTCTTTCGGGCAGCTCTTCGCTACAAGGCCTCGAATACCGAAGTATGTTTGCCATAATTGACAATGTAATCAGAGAATATGCGGGAACTGGTATTATCCTTGACTTTGAGGGTTCAGACCTCTCAGGAGTAAGACGTTTTTACGAGGGCTTCGGATCACAGAAAGAATATTACCCTGCATTTGAAAACCACCTCCTTCTGCGATTATGGAATTTATTCAGACGAGTAAAAAAACAACACAAAAAATCAGGTGTACGTCTGAGTTTTAATATTTCAAACTACCTTTGCAATAAAAACCGATGAAGATCAACATAATTAACAAACCTGCGTCGATTTTCAACCAATTCATAGCTGAATTAAGGGATAGGGACATCCAGACCGACCCCATGCGCTTTCGCCGCAATCTTGAACGTATTGGTGAAATCTTTGCCTACGAAGTAAGTAAGGTTCTTAGCTACAAAGAAAAGGACATCCAAACCCCGCTGGGAATAGCAAAAGAATCCGTTTTGACTGACAATGTAGTAATTGCATCAATCCTTCGTGCCGGAATCCCTTTACACAACGGAATCCTCAACATTTTCGACCGTAGCGAGAATGCATTTGTTTCAGCATACAGGAAGTATGATGAGGCTGGAAAGTTTGAGATTCACATAGAGTATATTTCATCTCCCGATCTTAATGGGAAAACCGTTATCCTAGCAGATCCAATGCTAGCAACAGGGGCTTCACTTGAGCTGGCATACAGAGCTCTGCTTTCAAAGGGTACCCCGGCTCATGTACATATTGTCAGCATAATTGCAAGTCAGGCAGGTGTGGATTACATATGCAAGGCTATGGAAAGAGAACCTGTCACATTGTGGCTTGCTGCTGTAGATGAGGAACTGAATGCAAAATCCTATATAGTACCCGGTCTGGGAGATGCTGGAGACCTTGCTTATGGTTCCAAACTATGAGAATGGAGTTTGACCATACCCTGATCTTCACAGTCCTGTAACAGATCACCGACTGTTTTACCAAATACCGGATGAAGCCATCCGGCCCACAATTCATTTAGTGGTAACAGGGTAAAACGTCGTAGGTGAAGACGAGGATGGGGAACTATTAAAGCATCAGAGTCAATTACAAGATTATCAATAAACAGGATATCAATATCTATTGGCCGGGAGGCATAACCAATGCCTTCCGGCCTTTTTCGTCCAAGCTCTCCCTCAACTTTAAGAAGTGTATCAAGTAAGACCTCAGGTTCCAAAGTTGTCTCTAGTTCCAGTACACAATTGAGGAAATTCCTCTTTGCCTCAAATCCCCAGGGACTGCTTTCATACAGGGAAGATACAGCAACAACCCTGCCTGCCCTTCTGGCTATCAACTCAATAGCCAACTGGAATATAGTAGGAGTATCTCCTTCATTTCCCCCAAGCAGGATTAATACTTTCATAATAATCAAAAAATCACCATTAGCCAACAAAAATGACAGGCTATCCGATTGATTTAATTCAATTTTGTACCTTAGCAATTCCAAAACTCAAAATTAAAAAGAAATTATGAATAAGTTTTTTAAGTATTTCCTGGCAGTAATAGCTGGAGCCCTGGTATCTGTATTCATCCTTACCATGGGCTTCTTCATGATCATCAGCAGTCTGGCTTCTTCAGCAAGTCAGGAGGTCAAGGTTAAAGATAATTCTATCCTTGTACTGGACCTTAATGGTGCTATTACTGAAAGAAACAGTAATGATATTTTGGCAGATTTGACAGCTGAGCTAACCGGAAGCGAACCTTCAGTAGGTCTTAACCAGGTCCTTAAAGCCATCAAACAGGCAAAGGACGACGATCGCATCAAAGGAATTTACCTGGAGAGTGGAATGCCAAGTACAGGCTATGCCACGATCGAAGAGATCAGAAATGCCCTTCTGGATTTTCGCGCCTCAGGCAAGTTTATTTATAGCTTCAATTCAACATATTCTCAAAAAGGATACTATCTGGCTACAGCAGGTGATAAGGTATATCTTAATCCTGAAGGAATGCTTGATTTTCAAGGCCTTGCAGGCTCTTACACTTTCTACAAAGGACTACTTGAAAAACTTGGTGTTGAAGTGCAAGTATTCAAGCATGGTGAGTTCAANTCTGCTGTTGAGCCGTACATTCTTGACAAGATGAGCGATCCAGCCCGTCTGCAGGCTGAAGTATACCTTAATTCTATGTGGAACCATATCCTTAATTCAATTTCGGCTAGTCGTGGGCTAACAGTTGAGGAACTCAACAGCGCTGCATCAATGGTACCAGTAATGTTGCCTGGTGAACAGCTGTTAGATCTCAAACTTATTGATGGCCTCAGGTACAAGGATGAAGTTATCAGTGAATTAAAGGCTCTTACCAACACTGAGGACAACGATGACCTCAATGCTATAGGTGTAAGAGCATATAGTTCGGTATATCTGCCAAAAGAAAAGAAAAAAGGTCTTGAAAAGAACAAGATTGCCGTTATCTATGCCGAAGGTGCAATTGACGATGCAAGTTCATCTGGTGGCATTGACTCAGAAGAACTCTCACGTACTATCCGCGAAGCACGTCGCGATAGCAGCATTAAGGCTATAGTATTCAGGATTAACTCTCCCGGCGGTTCAGGCCTGGGCTCAGAAATCATCTGGAGAGAAGTAAAACTCGCAAAGGAGACTAAGCCAGTTGTTGTATCCATGGGTGATTATGCAGCATCAGGAGGTTACTATATTGCGTGTGCTGCCGATACCATTATTGCGCATCCTACAACTCTTACAGGTAGCATTGGGGTCTTCAGCATAGTACCCAATGCTCAAAAGCTGATCAACAAGATTGGTATTACTACAGACAGAGTTGTAACCAACGAGTTTGCTGATTTCCCATCATTGGATCGTCCATTTAATGCTGATGAAAGGCGAATCATGCAAGCTTATATCGAACGCTTCTATGAAGTATTTCTGACCCGTTGCGCAGATGGAAGAAGTGTTGAAAAAGAAGCCATCGGTAAGATTGGTGAAGGTCGTGTCTGGAGCGGTGAGAATGCAATTGGAATTAACCTTGTGGACAAACTTGGTGGTATTGATGATGCTATAGCCGTTGCAGCAAATATGGCCGGTATTGAAACCTATAGGATAGTCGAACTTCCTGAACAGTTATCATCAATTGAACAGCTAATGAAAAGCTTCTCTGGTAATGCCACTGCTAAAATTATGGAGACCCTGCTTGGAGAAGAATACAAAGTACTGAAAACAGTTAAATCTCTTGAGAATGCCTATCCTATTCAGGCAAGGATCCCATACGAGATTTCAGTTAACTAATAGTAGGAGTATTATTTCATTGGGAACAGAGCAATCTGTTCCCAATACATTTTTGTACCATGCAATTGTTTCGATTGTTTCTGCTCCCATTCTCCTTTGTCTATTGTGCTGTCAGCACGATCCGAAACAAGCTTTTCGATTTGGGAATACTCAAGTCTCAATCATACAAACTTCCATTAATTTCCATAGGCAATATCACAGTTGGAGGCACCGGGAAAACACCGGTTACCGAACTGCTATTACACACTCTGGGTGATAAATACAAATGTGCCACCCTGTCAAGGGGCTATGGAAGGAAGACGAAAGGAGTTATTCTTGCCGGAGATGCAGATAATTGCAATACAATTGGCGATGAGCCAATGCAGATGAAGCTCAAATTCCCCGGTATTACAGTGGCTGTAGCTGAGAAAAGAGTGGAAGGTATGGCCAGGCTTTTAAATCGTGACGAAAAACCCGAAGTCATCCTACTGGATGATGCTTTCCAACACAGATATGTAAAACCTGGTCTGTCAATCCTTGTAATTGACTACAACAGACCTCCGTGGAAGGATTTCTGTCTTCCTGCAGGGAATCTCAGGGAACCAATATCTGCACTCAAACGTTCCGACATAATCCTTGTAAACAAATGCCCTCACAACCTGAGTAAAGAAAAAGCTGAGCTAATCCGCAATAAGCTGAGGCCTGCATCCCACCACAAACTGTTTTTCAGCGTTATACAATATGAAGAGCCCCTTTGTTTGGGAAACACCAACAATAAGCTTAGCTTTAGGGATAAACTTGCAGAGAACGGAGAGGCATTGGTAGCAGTGGCTGGAATTGGAAATCCCCAGCCCTTCTATGAGAGTCTCAGACAATTTGGTGTACCTTTGAGGACCCTTAGCTTTAGAGATCATCACAACTTTAGTCAAGCCGATCTTAAAAAGATAGAAGAAGAGGGATGCAATAAAAACACTAGGCGACCAGAGGTGATAACAACAGAAAAAGATGCCGTTCGCATGATATCATCAGGATTCTTAACTGAGTCACTTAAGGAGCGTCTCTGGTATTTGCCCATAAGAATTGAGGTATTATTTGATCAACAGGATATTTTTGAAAAGATAATTACAGATTATGTTGAAAGCCATTATTGAAACTGCAGATTTTCTAAGATCACTGCAGACATTGAATCCCGAGATAGGGATAATACTTGGAACAGGGTTAGGTGGACTAGTTAAGGAGATTGAAATAGACACAAGTATTTCATACAGCAAGATTCCAAATTTCCCCGTATCCACTGTAGAAGGACATCAGGGGCGACTTATTTTTGGTCGTATCAAAGGGAAGCCTGTAATAGCAATGCAGGGACGTTTCCATTACTATGAAGGATACAATATGCAACAGGTTACCTTCCCTGTAAGAGTAATGAAGCAAATGGGAATTAAGACTCTGGTCGTATCAAATGCTTCAGGTGGACTGAATCCTTCATTTAAGGTGGGTGATCTGATGATAATTGATGACCACATAAATATGTTTGGCAACAACCCTCTCATAGGTCCCAACCTTGCAGAGTTTGGACCCCGCTTCCCCGATATGAGTGAGCCCTATAGCAAGGAGCTGATAGCAAGGGTTCATGATATTGCTGCTAAGGAAGGAATTGAAGTAAAGCAGGGAGTCTATGTAGGTACTGCAGGTCCTACTTTCGAGACTCCAGCCGAATATAAATTCTTCAGAATTATTGGAGGAGATGCAGTGGGAATGTCAACAGTCCCGGAAGTTATCGTTGCCCGTCACAGTGGTCTTACATGCTTTGGAATCTCAATAATTACAGACTCAGGAGTTCCCGGCCAAATCGTTGAGGTATCCCACGAAGAAGTTCAAAAGGTTGCTTCAGAAGCAGAACCCAAAATGACCANGCTTATCGCAGAACTTGTAGGTACTCTGTAGAATAGGTATACAAGTATATAGCCTGCCCAATGATTAGCNACAGCCCTGTCAGAGACCAGTAGTCTCTGACAGGGCTGTGGAATTTCTGAATCTGATCAGTCCATTAAAACCTATATCTCCTCAATTGGGAAAACCCCTATTTCTTAGGACTTATACCAAGCACTGCAGCCTTTTTAGTTTCATACCCTGAACCTCCTTCCGGGTTAAAGCAACGGATAAAGACGATATAAATCCCTGAAGGTGCAAGAGCCCCAATTTCATTTGTTCCATCCCAGTAACAGCTTCCATCAACTGAAACAGGCTCATTGTTAAGCAGGCTGCGAACAAGTCTTCCTGCCCTGTCGTATATCCTGATAGTACAGCAATATCCGGGTATATCAAACTTGTATCTAATAACAAAGAGGTCGTCCACGCCGTCACCGTCAGGTGTAAAGATTTCCGGTGCGATACTAAAGCCATCTCCCTCCTCATTTTTAGGGGTCACTGACTGCGAATTTCTTTTCCCCGGAGTCGCATACCCATGTTCTCCAGATGCTGAGTGCCAGTTATACCTACTACTGCTCTCTGCATATGGGTCTATCCTCTCAAGTGATACTCCCTTGGTTAATCTCAACAGGGGCATATGAAACTCATTACTATAGACAAAAGCATCAATAGTCTGCCCCCTGTTATCAGTCAGTAGCACAGTCCCACCTGAGTTCACATAGTTTGGCATCCCATCCGGTTCTACTACCTCTGCATTATCACCTACCTCATAGCGATCTATGACCCACGCCTTATCTGCAGTAATAACCAAATAAGCTCCTGGCAGTAATGCCCTTCGGTACTGGCATAGCTTAATAAGCTTCTCAGGAACACCTGTTGCATCCCCTCTTGCTATATAGAGTGATGACAAGTCAATTAGCTTTTGAGAGCGATTATATAGCTCCACAAAATCACTTCCACCTTCTGGTGGATCATAGAGCAGCTCATTAATCACCACATCCCCAGNCTCAGCAGGCAGTGGAATACCAAACATGATAAATGATTGTCCACGCAAGGTGTTACCACCCAGATCTGAAGGTAGTACTCCAAAATCCAACCTATAACCTCTGTTGACAAGCAGTGCGGCCTCAAAAACAATTCTAAGTTCGTTATAGAAAACTCCCTGTAGTCTGAGATCTGCAAGCTCCGGAGTAGATGCTGCCTCTATGCTTGAAATATGAATATCGCTTACAGAGGTACTATCCATCGCTTCCGAAAAAACCAGGACCAACACTGAATCACTTTCAATATAGTGAGATAGAAGTGTTGGGGAATTAAGATCAGGGTAAATTTCAGCTATCGAATTTGCCCTACCAGGAGTTCCTCCTGAAATATCAACAGAAAATCCCCAGTTTGCCGGATCCCCCGATATATTATCCGGGTCCTTGATCTCAAGGGCCCAGCCACCATCTTTTTTAAAACCTTCACTACCATAATCCCTGCTATACTGCACAGCACTAATCTGCATTCCGAAGCTGTCCTTCATCACCAATACCCCACCCCCATCAGGCAAAGAGGACCATGTTGTAGCCTCAACAACATTTTCAATAAAGCCCCAATCAGCCCCTTTACCCTGAGGAATGACAAGAATATACTCTCCTGGGAAAAGCAGGTATTTCCCGAGTGTAATACTACCGGAACTTGTTTCGACCCTACACCCGGCAAGATTGACAACCTCATCACCCCTGTTGAAAAGTTCGATATATTCAGTAGCAGGTAGCCCAACAGCAGGGCTAGGATCAGCCATCACCTCTGTGACAACCACAGCATTAAGTTTGGCTTGATATGGAAGAGGCTCAGGAGGAAGGGTGTCGGTAAAAGCCTCCCCACATACACTGAGATTCTCATACCAAAAAAGCTTGCTGCGGGTAGCTGTATAAACCGAGGCCACACCAAAGTACTGCGACTCAAAGCCCTCAACCCTGGCACGTCCTTCCTCACGATAACCCTCGCCAAGGTCAGTTTCCAGTATTGTCTCACCACCTTTAAACCTTGTAACCCTAATTGCAGCTGAAGGTGCAGAATTATCCAGAATTTTCTCCACACCTGCTATTAGCAGCTCTTTCTTACCATCCTTAACCTTCCATAGGGAAATATTATCGGCAGTGGATCCAATAACCAGGTACAGTCCATTTTGCGCCTCATCTCTGGAAGGGGCATCCATGGCAAGCCAGACCTGTGCATAGTTGGATGACGAAGGGTTGAACCCAAAACTAAAGCGCAGTTCCCATCTGGCATCTTCAACGGCATCAAGCTTTGTATATATCCAAGATGCTCCAGCTTCTGCAGGAGCGTCAAGCCTAAAGCTCTGATTGCCTTCTTCAAAAAGATAAAAATCAGTCTCACCATGCCATTCGGGTGCTGAAAGAACATTTCCATGACATACGTCATAGTTGCTTTGACCCTCAAGATTTAAGCAACTGATCAAAAAGAGGATAAAAACTTTCAACATCGGGTAGCGGTTATGGTTATAAATGTCTACATTTGTTTTTCTTGGCTATACTAATCGTAAGCAATAACAACAAAAATTTAAGCATTTTTTTAGTTGATGTAAACAAACCTAAATTAGTTTAACAGAAAATGAGAGCAGCAATTGTAGGAGCTAGTGGAGCGGTAGGACAAGAATTCCTCCGTGTTTTGGAAGAAAGAAACTTCCCCTTGGACGAGTTGGTATTATTTGGTTCAACCCGTAGTGCAGGTACAAAGTACACATTCAGAGGTAAAGAACTGACCGTTAAGGAGCTCAAACACAATGACGACTTTAAAGGAATAGATTTAGTCTGGACATCTGCCGGAGCATCAACATCTAAAGAATATGAAAAAACAATCACAAAATACGGTGCAGTAATGATTGACAATTCAAGCGCATTCCGCATGGATAATGATGTGCCCTTGATTGTACCTGAAGTTAATGCAGAACAGTGCAGAAATATTCCCCGAAATGTGATTGCTAATCCAAACTGTACAACTATCCAACTTGTAGTTGCACTGAAGGCTATTGAGGATATTGCCCATATCAAAAAAGTACATGTGTCTACATATCAGGCAGCAAGTGGTGCAGGTGCAGCTGCGATGGATGAACTATTAAAACAGACTGAACAGCTTGTAAAGGGTGAAGAACCTACTGTAAGCAAGTTCAAGTATCAACTTGCAATGAACCTGATTCCCCAGGTTGATGTCTTTACAGACAATGGTTATACAAAGGAAGAGATGAAAATGTATAACGAATCTCGCAAGATTATGGGTACCGATATCGAAGTCAGCGCAACTTGTATCAGGGTACCTGTAATGCGTGCTCACTCTGAAGCCACCTGGATTGAAACAGAACGCCCGATAAGCATTGAAGAGGCCCGTGAGGCTTTCGCAAAAGCCAAGGGCGTAATCGTAATTGATGATACAGCCAATAGCCAGTACCCTATGCCTTTGTTCCTTGCCGGACGTGACGAGGTATTTGTAGGCCGTATCCGCAAAGATCTAACAAATCCCAACGGACTGACATTCTGGACTGTTTCTGACCAGATCAAGAAAGGTGCTGCACTTAATGCAGTTCAAATAGCAGAGTACATGCTTGAACAAGGACTGTTGAAATAAGTCCATTTTGCAAAAGCATGACTAACATATTTTCAAAGCCCTGAAATACTCCGGTATTTCAGGGATACAAAAAGAGGTTGCCATAGAAGTATGGCAGCCTCTTTTTTTGTACCTTTCGGATTGAATAANTAAACAAAACGGTATGCTGTCGGATTTGGAAATTGCNCAAAGCGCTAAAATCAAAAATATCAAGGAGATTGCAGGCAAACTTGGAATTCCTGAATCAATGCTGGAACCATATGGCCACTACAAAGCCAAACTCCCCCTTTCTCTTATAGATCCTGAAAAGATAAACGGTAAGNAACTTATCCTTGTTTCTGCAATTTCTCCCACTCCGGCAGGAGAAGGCAAGACAACTGTTTCCATCGGACTTTGCGAAGGACTAAACCAGATAGGGNAAAAAACTACTGTAGTACTCCGCGAACCTAGTCTGGGACCGGTATTTGGCATCAAGGGAGGAGCCGCAGGAGGAGGCTATGCTCAGGTAGTTCCAATGGAGGATATCAACCTCCACTTCACAGGAGATTTTCCTGCTATAGAGAAAGCAAACAACCTGCTGGCTGCGCTAATCGACAATAATATCCAAAACAAGAACAGCACTCTTGGAATAGACCCCCGAACCGTACATTGGAAAAGGGTGATGGACATGAATGACCGTGCCCTTAGACACATAATAATAGGTCTTGGAGGTACCACCTCAGGTGTGCCAAGGGAAACCGGCTTTGATATTACTGCTGCATCTGAAATCATGGCTATCCTTTGTCTAAGTGAGAATTTCGACGATCTGAAAAAGAGGATGGGCAATATCTTTGTCGGATTCACCTATGACAAGAAACCAGTCTTTGCACGTGACCTGAAGGCTGAAGGCGCCATGGCCGCACTTTTAAAGGATGCTATAAAACCCAATCTGGTACAAACTCTTGAAGGAAATCCAGCTATCATTCACGGAGGGCCTTTTGCAAATATTGCCCAGGGAACAAATTCAGTTCTGGCAACCAAGATGGGACTTTCACTTTCTGACTATGTAGTTACTGAGGCTGGTTTTGGCTTTGACCTTGGCGCAGAAAAATTCCTTGACATCAAATGCGTTTCTTCAGGTTTGAAACCTGGTGTTGCTGTTCTCGTTGCCACTATCAGAGCTCTTAAATACCATGGTGGGGTAAAGCTTGACGAGATCAAAAAACCTAATGCCCAGGCTGTTGAGAACGGACTCGAAAACCTTGAAAAACATATAGAAAACATTCGCAAGTTCAACATCTGCCCTGTTGTTGCNATCAACAAATTCGCTGATGATACTGTAGAAGAGCTAGAGGTTGTAAAGAACCTTTGCAATAAACTAGGAATCAGATCTGCAATTACAACAGCTCATGCAGAAGGTGGTCGTGGTGCAGTACAACTTGCAGAAGCAGTTGTTGAGGTATTAAATGAATGTAAATCTGACTTCAAACCGCTCTATGACTGGGNCTGGAGCGTTGAGCGTAAGATTGAGACAATAGCCAAACAAATCTACGGTGCCAATGCCATAGACTATACNGCTCAGGCAAAAGATGACCTGAAGAAGATTGAAAGCCTGAACCTTGACAAACTACCTGTCTGCATTGCCAAGACACAGAAATCGCTTTCAGACAATCCAAAACTTCTGGGAAGACCGGAAAACTTTATAGTCACTGTCAGGGAAATNGAAATAGCTGCAGGAGCCGGATTTGTGATACCAATCACAGGTAACATAATGCGTATGCCTGGTTTACCAGAGTATCCGGCTGCAGAAAAGATTGATATTGATTCAGAAGGCCGGATTAAAGGACTATTCTAGTCCCCAAAGGCCTTTTTTCACCAATCCTAATACAAGATTATTTTCAGGAGACGCAGATATGAATCTAAGTATCATCAAGATATGGTAGAACAAGCACCCTAAGAATCTAATTCCTCTGAGTCATTATCNCCTGTATCTTCCAATCCAAGTTCTTCAGGATTCAGATCAGGAAATAAAAAGTCATTGTATGGGAACCTTGTAACATGAATCTTCATAACCTCGCTATATACCAGATCCCTGAATTCATCAAAATTATCCTTTTTCAAGGCCGAAATAAAAACAGAGGTAGCCTTGTTCATCCAGGTCCTTTTCAGGTCCTCAATCGTTATATTCTCACGCCTGACAGGAGTCAGATCATCAGCTTCCTTTTCAACATGAGAGAAAGCATCTACCTTATTGAAAACCATTATTACGGGCTTATCCCTGTCATCAATCTCCCTTAAGGTTGATTCAACAACTTTGATCTGATCCTCAAAACCCGGGTGAGAAATATCCACTACATGAAGCAGGAGGTCAGCTTCACGTACCTCATCAAGTGTCGACTTAAAGGATTCTACTAGGTGGTGAGGCAGCTTTCTGATAAATCCCACAGTGTCGGTAAGCAGAAATGGAAGATTGCGTACGACTACCTTTCTCACAGTCGTATCAAGGGTAGCAAACAGCTTGTTCTCTGCAAATACCTCACTCTTGCTAAGGGCATTCATAAGAGTGGATTTGCCTACATTTGTATAACCTACAAGAGCAACCCTGACAAGCTTTCCACGATTCTTCCTCTGAGTTGCCATCTGCCTGTCTATCTTTTCCAGGTCTTTCTTAAGCTTGGCAATAATATCTCTGATGATACGACGGTCAGTCTCAAGTTCCTTTTCACCGGGTCCCCTCATATTAATCCCTCCTCGTTGGCGTTCAAGGTGAGTCCACATACGAGTCAGTCTTGGCAACATATACTGATACTGAGCCAGCTCAACCTGAGTCTTAGCATGAGCAGTCCTTGCCCTCATGGCAAAGATTATCAGGATCAGGCCTGTCCTGTCGATAATTTTTACCTTTAGCTCGTTTTCAATATTCTTTAATTGCGATGGAGATAGTTCATCGTCAAAGATAACAGCAGTAATATCCTCATTCATCAGCAGGAAGGTTTTAACTTCCTGAAGTTTACCGCTCCCCAGATAGGTCCGGTTGTCAGGCATTGGCAGTGCCTGAACATAACGCTTTACGGTTAATGCCCCGGCAGTCTCAGCAAGAAAAGCAAGTTCATCCAAATGTTCATTGACCGTACCCTCCGAAAGGTCAGGAGTACGTACAGCAGCTAATATAACTTTTTCAAGGTCCTTATCAATGGAAAGTAGTTCACCCATCTGTAAATCAGTTTGCCCAAAAATACTTCAAAAAATACGACTAGCCCTTTGTTTATGGTAATTATTGCAATATTAATACCATCAAAGCTTGTTTCAAAAAAAA
>JGI24708J26588_10002581_pt1 | contig 13633 bp, 15 predicted proteins | sample BioPla1DNA2_FD_26588 | JGI IMG/M metagenome (IMG submission 26588) | reverse complement strand
TATCCTCCTTTTTTGTGATTTCGACGATTACATTATATCAAATTGAGGATTATTCTCTATATTTTTTTGTTTATTTGTCCAACAATTATTTTACACTAAGGCTTCTTGTTGTGATCTTATACGTATGGCATTGTTTTAAAGATGACAAAACAAATACTACGAAAAAACCAAAAAAAGAAAGTCTGAAGCTGATGAAAATGAGGATGAAACCTTATGAAAAAACCTCCTTGTAATATAATATTACATAAGAGGTTTTAACCTGCCAATGAAGTTGTTGTACTGTTATTCTCTAGTGCTATATTACAAATTGTTCTAAATACTTTTTTGAAAGTTTTAAACTGTCTAAAACCCTATCTTCACTGTCTTCAAAGGCTCTATCTTCAATTTCTATACAAGCATATCCTCTATATCCTATATCATTTAATGCAGATACATAGGCAGCCCAGTCTACATCTCCTAATCCTGGTAGCTTTGGACTCATATAGTCAAGTGGATATGCCATAGTACCGACTTCCTTGAGTCTATCAGGATATAATTTAATATCCTTGAAATGGACATGAAAGATTCTATCTTTAAATTCATAGATTGGACTTATATAGTCCATCTTCTGCCAAACAAAATGACTTGGGTCCATATTAATGCCAAAATTTTTATTTGGGGCTATTTCAAATAATTCTCTCCATATCTTTGGTGATGTGAATAAATTCTGTCCACCAGGCCATTGCCCCTTATCGAACAACATAGGACAATTTTCAATAGCTATTTTTACATTCTTTTCTTCTGCATAGTTTATAATATCAATCCAAACTTCCTTGAACAATTCTATATTCTCTTCAACAGTTTTGAATTGATCTCTTCCAATAAAGGTAGTTACCATATTGATTCCTAGTTTTGCACTAGCATCTATTACTTTATATAAATGAGATACATTCCTGTTTCTCATTTCCATATCATTCCCTATGGTATTAGGATAGAAGGCCAAAGAGGAGATTTCAATATTCCGTTCTTTGCAATAATTATTTATATAATTCACTTCTTTATCAGTTATATTTTCAACATCTATATGACTAACTCCAGCATATCTTCGCTCTGATTTACCTTTTGGCCAACATGCTACTTCAACGCATTTATACCCTAGTTCACTTGCTGTATCTATTAATTTTTCAAAACTATAATTAGCCAATATTGCACTAACAAATCCAAGTTTCATATATTTATCCCCCTTTAATCCTGTTTAATGGCGACTGTTTTTCCTTTATTAGATGATTCTATACTAGCAAATATGGCTCTCATGGAACCTAATATGTTTTTACCTGAAAGCTCTGTTTCCTTATCCTCTATGATACTTTCTATGAATAAATCAATAACTCCAGACTTCGACTGTTTAACATTAGTTTGAATGCTCTCGATTTCATAATAAATCTTTTCTCCATTATGAAGCAGGATTTTTATTGAATAATCTGGATCATCGTAAATTCTCATTATTCCCTTTGTACCATATAGAATAGTACTATTATCTTCAGGCCCGTAGTAGGTCCAGCTAGCAGTCATAGTTCCCATTATATTGTTGCCAAGTTTGTATATGCAAAAAGCATTATCATCTACTCCTACAAGTCTTCCCTCTGGATCTTTTTTATCTAAAGTAACAAGCCTAGCTGTAGTCTCTACAATGGTTTCACCAGTTAAAAATCTGATTAAATCTGTTTTATGAACGCCTAAATCCCCCATAACACCCATTACTGCAGCATCTTTATCGAAGAACCATGTATTAGCCCCTGGATTTATACTCCAAGTTTCAGGACCGCTATGTCCAAATGTAGTTTTAAAGGTTAGTATATCTCCAATGATATCATTGTCTATTAGCTCTTTTGCTTTTTTATGAGCTGGTGTAAGCAGTTGATTATGTCCAATAAGGAGTTTTTTCCCAGTTTCTTCAGCTACTTTAACCATTAGTTCGCAATCCTCTATGGTAGTGGCCATTGGTTTTTCACAAAGTACATGTTTGCCTGAACGGAGAGCAGCTATAGTAATTTCTGCATGGAGATGGTTTGCAACACAAACACTAACAGCGTCTATATCCTTATTATCAAGAAGTTCTTCATAGGATCTATAGGCTATCCCACCATATTTTTGCACCATTTCTTCTGCCCGACTAAAAGTCCTATCATAGAAACCCACAACTTTACAATTTTTATTATCCATGTATTCAGGTATATGTCTTACTTGTGCTATCTTTCCACATCCAACAATCCCTATATTTAACATATTATCCCCTCCATTTTAAGATTCTTCCTTCCTTTGGAGAAGTACAGCAAATACTACAAGCATCCCTTTAAATGCCTCTCTCAAAAATGGTGGCACACCAAATAAATTTAGTAAATTATTCATAACAGCTATGATCAGCATTCCAAAAACTGTACCAATAATTGTTCCCTTGCCACCACTCATGCTAGTACCACCAACTACAGCAGCAGCAATAGCATCCATCTCGCTTCCACTTCCTGCATTAGCAAAGTCCATAGATCCAATACGGGATACTTGAATAATAGCTGCTATAGCTACAAGAACACCCATAAGTGAATATACTTTAGTCTTTACTTTTACTACATTGATCCCAGAGAGTTTTGCTGCCCTTTCATTGGAGCCAACTGCTATTACCTGTCTTCCAAAAACCGTTCGTTTGGAGACATAATTTAAAATAAATGCAGCAATTGCCCAATAGATAATTGGCATCAACATTAAGTTCCCTATTTTAAAGCTGGATATTTGAAGAAAACCTTTAGGCACCGTAGGATTGTAACCTTGCATAAAATGCTGTGTTAAACTTCTGAAAATCTTCATAGCCCCTAAAGTTGCAATAAATGGGGGTATCTTGCCCTTAGTAATCAGTAAACCTATCCCTGTACCGAATAAACATCCGATGGCGATCGCTATTAATATTGCAACTGCAAAAGCAGGAGCCCCTGTTAATCCAATACCTGCTAATATACCCTTAGGTCCTGTATCGATAAGCATCATGATTATTGCTCCAACGGCTACCAATGTAGATCCTACTGCAAGGTCTATACCTCCAGAAATGATAACAAAGGTCATTCCTAGGGATATTATCCCAACACCTGCATTATTTCTCAGTATATTAATCCAATTTCTAATCCAGGAGCTAAACCAACTGCCAAAGGAATCATAATCAAATCCCAAAACTACCGTTTGTATTACAATCATTATCAAAAGCGCTATAGCAGTACTAAATAGTGGTTCTGTTGTCCATCTATGTTTAAACCATTCTATAAAACTTTTCTTATTTTTATTCTCAGTTTTAAGCATGTTCCATTCCCTCCTCTTGGCTTATTCTTAACTCCCCACCTGTGGCATATCTCATAATATCGTGTTCATTCATGTTTTCGCCTGAAACTTCTCCTTGTATTTTACCATGATACATAACAATAGCTCTGTCACATAGACGGATGATTTCCTGTGCTTCACTTGAAAGAATTATAATAGCAATATTCTCTTCAGCAAGTTCTAAAATAATATCATAAATATCTTCTTTTGCTCCAACATCCACACCTTGGGTAGGATTATCTAAAATAAGAACTTTTGGATTTGATGAAAGCCATTTTGCCAAAACCACCTTTTGTTGATTCCCACCAGATAGACTATTGATGCTGTCGGTTACCTTTTCCAACTTTATTCGTAAGGATTTAATTTGTTCTCCAAACATCTCCTTATGTTTTTGTTTATCGATAACACCATATTTTGCATACTTAGGCCATGTTACAACTGAAGCATTTTCAAAAATATTCATATCTTTTATAATTCCATTTTCTTTCCTATTTCCAGGAAGGTATCCTAACCCCTCCTTAAGGGCTTGTGTAGTACTATATGTATTTATTTTTTTGCCATCTAAGTATATTCTTCCAGACGAAAATTTTTCTGCTCCAAAGATAGATCTAAAAAGCTCGCTTCGTCCGTCACCTAGAAGGCCTGTTACACCTAAAATTTCTCCCTTCTTGACAGAAAAGCTAATATCTCTAAAAGCATCTGGATGGGTCAGATTCTCTACCCGTAATATTTCATCCCCTAAGCTTTTATCTCTAGAAAATTGTTCTGTTCTAACATCATATCCTACCATAAAACGTGCTAAATCATCGGTATTTACTTGGCTAACTTCTCCTTCTGCTACAAGTTTTCCATCCCTTAATACCATGTACCTTTCACAGATTTCCATGACCTCATTTAGTTTATGTGAGATAAATATGATGCCAACACCATGTTCTTTTAATGTCCTCATCATATTAAAAACTCTTTCTATTTCAGGCTCAGTCAATGAAGTGGTTGGCTCATCCATAATGATAATAGAAGCATTCATCATTATAGCTTTACATATCTCAACGATTTGCTTATAAGAAGTATCTAAATCCCGGACCATAGTCTTTGGATTAAGGTCCACATTTATTTTCTCAAATATCTTCTCCGTTTCTTTAATCATCTTCTCTAAATCCAATCTACCTCTTTTTGTCTTGATTTCCCTACCTAAAAACATATTTTCATAAATGGGTAAATCATTGATGAGATTTAGCTCTTGATGGATAAATGCTATCCCTGCGTCTAATGAATCAGCAGGCTTATTAAACTCTACTTCTTTATCGTCTAAATATATTAAACCTGAATCCATTTTTAATACTCCACCCAATATATTCATTAGGGTTGACTTTCCTGCCCCATTTTCACCAATAAGTGCACATATTTCCCCTTCATTTATTGAAATTGATACATCTTTAAGAACTTCGTTGCTTCCAAATGATTTAAATATATTTCTCATCTCAAGTTTCATGAAATCACACCCATTCCTTTTATATGGGAAAGGTTATGACAATGCCATAACCTTTCCTAACAAACTTTTCTATAGAGTCTTAATTCATTCTAAAAATTAGTATGGCGAATTTTCATCCAGGAATTCTTCGTAGTTTTCTCTGTCTACAACAGTTGTTGGAATAACTGTAACTTTTGAGACCTCTTCACCTTTAAGTATTTTAAGCGCTACATCTACAGCATCTTTTACCATAGCAGGGCTATATAGAGCTGATTGTATCCAAATATCTTCATTCTCAGGCATCATTTTAAAGTATTCTTGCATACCACCACCGCCAGTTACAACTTTTATGTCTGTCCTTCCAGCTTCTTCTATGGCCTGCAATACACCAATAGAGGTTTCATCATCCATCGAATACACTGCATCAATTTTAGGATTGCTTGTCAATATATCGGCAAAGTCTTTCAATCCATCTTCCCGTGTAAATTGTGTAGCATAAGTAATAATTTCTAGGTCTGGTGCTATTTCAGCTATAGTATCCACAAAACCTTTTTTTCTTAGTTCGGAAACTGATCCAGATGAAGGTACTTCTAACATAACCACTGTCCCTTCTGTGCCAACTTTATCCACGATATAATGGGCACCCTGTACTCCCATATCTTCATTGTCTCCTGAAACTCGATAAACTCCATCTAGGTCTATAACAATATCAAAGTTTACTACTTCAATACCAGCATCTAAGGCTCTTTGTATTGGTTCTTCCATCCCTACCCACTGTGGAAATGCTACAATTGCGTCAGCTCCCCAGGTCATTAAATCGTCTAATTGTGCTGTCATTTCTTCAGCATTATTACTTGTCTGTATCTGATAGTCAATCTCATCAGATAGTTCTTTGGCACGGGCCTCTGCATGATAAGCTACTGCTGCTACCCACCCATGTGTAACTGCTGGTGCAAGAATACCTATCTTGTACTTTTTATCTGCTCCTCCTCCAGCCTGCTTTGTAGTACAACCTGTTAAGGATGTCAAAATTAATACTAGTGTTAAAATTAATACAATAGTTTTTTTCATAAAATAACCTCCTTGAAATAATTAATCTCAATTTATATTAACTGCAGATCATTTGATCCCAGCTAATCTCAAATTAAAACAATAATATCCATTAATAAAGTATCAATTATGTTGCATATAGTTTTAAAATGTAATCCATTACATTAAAGGTAAAAATTTTTATAATATTTCATCAGTATCTTTTATTCTCTTTTCAGTATATCTTCTAAAATCTCTATATCTTTAATTACTTGCCTACCACATACTATATCTGATGGAATACCTTGATTTATACAAGATATAAAATGTGATAGCTGGTTATAAAACATACCTGTTGGAGGCAAGTTTATACCAGTAGATATAACAACTTCTTCTTTTAAATCGTAATAGAATGGCTCTTTATTTGGTTGATATAGTATAAGATCTACACCATCATATTCTAGTACAGCCCTTTCAAAATATATACGCCAGGTTGCAGTAAAGGGATAATCTGCATTATACCAAGCGGCCTCAGCTGTTACATTTAAATTTTCAAATTCATAGTTAAATCTATATGCCTCTTTATAGTCCAACTCCATTCTTCCACAACTTGAAAAATTATAGTCCTTTGGAGTCCCAAAGAGACTGATGATCAAATCCAAATCATGGATATGGAGATCGAAAGGAAGTACTCCACTTTTATTCTTATCAAAAAGCCAGCCATCTTTAGTCCATTGAGGTCTTGCCGTTAATCTTTTAAAATATCCATCTAAAGCTTTGCCGTATTTTTGGCTTATTACTGCATCTCTAAGGATCTCAGTTTCCTTTGTGAATTGTACTACATGTCCAACGAACAGAAGTAAATCCTTTCTGTCTGCTAATTCAAACATTTCTTGGGCGTCTTCTTTATGTAAAGCAATAGGTTTTTCCACAATAACATGTTTTCCTAAGTTTAAACTCTCTATTACATATTTCTTATGAAGATAGGTTGGAGTACAAATATCTATCACATCTATATTCTCATTAGTAACCATGGATCTAACATCATCATAAGGAGTTAAATTAAACTCTTTAGCTTTCTTTCTACTCCTTTCTGAATTACATACAGCTGCTACAACTTCACATCCATCAATATGAAGGTAGTTCTTGTAATGAACAATACCCATACCTCCCAAGCCAACAATTCCAATCCTTAACATTTATCTCCCCCCAAAAGTCACCCTAGTACTATGATTAAATATTTACTCCAAGTTGTTTCAAATAGTTAAAAGAACCTTTCACTGCTCCATTTACTTCATTAAGGTCCTTTGCACCTTCTTCAGTAAATTCAATTTCTATGCTTAATGGACAATTGTTATTAGCTTTTTCTAATTTATCCAGTATCATCTTAAAATCAACATAACCCTTTCCTAGCTGAGGAAAGTTCCACTCATCATAGGGACCAGCTTTATCTTTTAAATGAATATGGCCAATCAAATCTATACAAGAGTCTATATCCTCTTCTAAGTTTACATTTCCATAAAATATTGCATTGGCTGTATCGTAATTTATCATAACCCTAGGAGAATTTACCAACTCAACGATCGACTTTAATTGTCTTCCCGTAGCATGCTTTCCATGATTCTCTAAACCTAGTTTTAAATCATATTCTTCAAGATAAGGTACAATCTCTTTAATATGCTCGGCTACTTCACTATCAGAAACCTCCGCCTTATCTTCAAGATGAGCTTCACCTATTGAAGAGATAATATATTTGCATCCAAAGAAATTAGCAAGCTTCATATTAAATATAAAATCCTCTAAACGACTTCTATCCATTAAATTGCTATGCCCACTTAAAGAGATGGGGATGAGACCATTATCTTCTAGATTATCTTTTATTTTATGAAGTTCTTCGAATGTCATAGTAGGAAATACATGCTCTGTCCATCCTTTAGTGGCTGTTAGTTCAATGTATTTAAATCCCGCTTCACTTATTCCCGCTATTGCTTCTCCTATGCTATATCCATGATAAGTATTTGAATTAACTCCGATTATCCTTTTCATTAAATCATTCCTTTCATAATTATTTATACTTTTTCATGATAGCGTTTAACAAATGGTGCCGACGATTCTCTCACTACAAACTTATGGGAAAGTATTACCTCTTTATTCATATCTTTTGTATCATTAATACAATCGTATAAAATCTTAAAGGATTCTTCTCCAAGTTCATAACAAGGTTGGGCTACAGTTGTTATATATGGATGAAATTTAGTTGTATCATCAACATCATCAAAGCCTACGACGGTCAGGTCCTTGGGTACTTGAAGGCCAAGTTCTTTAGCTGCTGTAATGGCCCCAAGGGCTATAGTATCTGAAATACAAAATATAGCTGTCGGCCTTATTTTTTGATCTAGCAATTTATATGCTGCAGCTTTTCCACTCTTAAATGAATATTCGTCATCTGCTAAAACAATATAATCATTGTTTACCTCAATATCGTGTTTTTTCAAAGTATCCTTATATCCTTTAAGCCTTAGATGTGTAGAGATGTAATTGTTTGAACTGCTAATTGTGGCAATTCTTTTATGCCCAAGTTCTATTATATATTCCATAACATCCTGTGTTGCCTTATAATTATCAACCGATACCCTGGGTATATCTAAATCAGGTATATATTCAGAACAATGGACTATAGGATATTTATCAGCATACTCTCTTATCCATATAGAATTCACATTGCAGGCTAGAAGTATGGCACCATCTGCCTTTTTCTTTTTTAGCATTTCTAAGGCTTCTTTTTCTCTAGCCTCGTTGCCAGCAGTATTATATATTAAGGCACTATATCCATATTCCCTTGCTCTATCACCTATTCCAGTAAGTATATGTGCATAATAAGGATTGGTTATATTCGGTGTTACAATGAGTATTACTCTAGTTTCATTTCTTCTTAAATTTCTCGCTGACATATTGGGTTCAAAGGAAAGTTTTTCAATAGCCTTATGTACACGCTCATAGGTCTCAGGTCTTACTGAACTGTGATTATTTAAGACACGTGATACTGTCGCTACTGACACATTGGCTTCCTTTGCAACATCTGAAATAGTTGGCATATTTACCTCCTAAAATAATCGAATAATACGTCTATAACATTGAAAATTCAACAATGTAATCCATTACATATAAAGTATACGATATAAAGGATTGTTTTGTCAACGTTTTCCTAAATATATTTTATAAAATACAGAAAATAGATACTTCAAATTATATACCGTGGGTGTTAAGGCAATAATTTGCTCCATACAAAATCAACTTTTTAGTCACATTTAATCCTAAATTTTATATTATAAGTATAGAAAACATATATTTTAGGAGGGTTCCTCATGTATTATAATGTTCAAATACCCCAGATGCCTATATTAGGCCCCTATTCCTTTCATCAAATAATCCAATTCATCTATGAGGCTATAGTAGGAGAGGCTACTGCTGCTGAATTCTATACGAGATTGCTGGAAGATGCTCCAGATGAATTGCATAGGGAGTTTATTGAACATGCGCGTGATGATGAATTAGAGCATTTACATGCTTTTACTAGGCTATACTGTTATTTAACAGGGCATATGCCCCAATATACTATAACTCCTGTTGTATACTCTAGTTATAAGGAAGGTATATTGATGGCTCTAAAGGATGAACTTGAAGCAGGAGAGTTTTATAGAGATATTCAGCTTTCTACTATGGATAAATTGATAAGGGACACTTTTTATTTTGCTATGGTAGATGAGCTAGAACATGCAACTATGTTCAGCACTTTGTACAACACCCTATAATAAGAAAAACATCTTCAATCTGATTGAAGATGTTTTTCTTATTATATATGATTATAGCATCTCTAAAAAGGCTGCTATTCTAGTCTGTAGCTGCCCCTTATCTGTTTCTGAATAGTCCGTTTCTATGCTCATATATGGAATTTTCTTTTCATTTGTAACAAAATCCTTTATCCTTCTAGTTTCTACATTATAAGTATGACATGCTTGTAGAATAACATCTATTACTGCATCAGCTTTATATTCATCTATTAGTTCCGATAATAATTCTATCCTATTGTCATTTGGTGCCATGACGGAACAGCCAACATTTATATATTTTTCAGCCAATGCATCTATTGGGTCTTTTTCTTCGTCTACTAATCGTACCTTTTCCTTTATACCACTACAATTTTCATAACATACCACTACTGCTCCACTATCTTCTATAATAGGTATGATCTTGTCTGCTACCCCTCCCATTGGACAGCCAGTTATTAAAATTCTCGGTCCTCTACTATTGGCCTCATCCTTTGATTCTTCCTTTAATCCCTTTACTATATCCATTACTTTTTTATTCTGTTCGTCCTTATCAAAGGTGAAGGAAGCTCCGTGTAAAACAGTATGAACTTCCATTCCACTTATTGGAACAGGATCTTCCTTGCTTAAGGAGTAAAGTTCCTTTAATACTCGCCTTTCTTCGTTGCACTTCTTTATAGCTTGCCTTAAATCATCATTTGTTACTTTGACATTGAACTCTTTTTCTAATCTTTCCTTTAATAGTATAATTTCACTTTTCCAAACTGCTAGGGCATGGTCTCTATCTGTAGCTTGGGGTAATTGCATTACATGCATGGGTTTTATCTGATTTAGGTATTCATACATCTTCTTCTTACCATCACAGGTGGTTTCACCTACTATTATATCTGCAAAATAGGTAAAAGGACATTTTTCCGTTAGTGCAAATCCATAGCTAGATTTTATGAGGGGACATAGGTTTTTTGGTAGATCTCTTTCTGCATCGGGGATGGTTTCATCGCTCATGCCGCATAGGGATATGGGATAGGCCCCTGCTGCATATATTACTTCCACAGGAGTAAAGGTACAGAAGGTTCCTACTATATGCTTTCCCGAATCCTTGTACTCCTTTACCCTTATAAAGGAATCCCTCCTAGCTTCGCTAAATTCGTCAAATATCTTTGGTAAATCCATGGCTTTTCTCCTTTCATATACAAAGTGGATACTGTATCCTTCTATTTATCAATCAACATGTATTATATATATGAAAATATGCAAAGTAAAATATGAAATATCTATAGCTAAACCTTTAGTATAGATTTTTCGTATGATCCATTCATCATATGAAAGGATTGGGAATATACTATAGGAATAGTTAGTTTATTATTGGGGAGATGCCTGTGGTTAATAGAATAATATTGGTATTTTTAATAGGTATTGCAGCTATTGGGAACAACAAAGCCTTGTTTTTAGGAGGCATCATAGTTTTAGCATTATCCTTTTTAGATAGGACCTATTTGCTTAAACTAGATAAGAATATTTTCCTAAACGGTGGATTGATCTTACTTATGATATGGATGCTTATGCCAATCATTCAAACTGAAAAAGATATGGTTTCCATTGATATTAAGGATTGGCTAAGCATTGAAGGACTAGTATCCCTACTAAGTGGTCTTTTTATTGTGATAATTGCAGCTAAGGGGCTGGAGCTAATGGATAGCAATCCTTCAGCCACTACAGGTATTATTGTAGGTTCTATTATTGGCGTTACTTTTTTTGGAGGAATTCCTGTAGGTATATTGACTGGGTCTGGCATAGCCTACTTGATAATAAGATTACTAAAAAAACTCTAGTAACATCAATATACTATAGTTTTTATCTGGCAAGATATTGAATACATCCATTTCCGCCTCTATTTTTGGCACAATACATAGCCTTATCTGCCTTTGATATTAGCTCATTAATGGTGTTTCCATCCTTTGGATAAAAGCTAACCCCTATACTTAAGGAAATATGCACTTCCACATTCTCTGAAACTATGATCTTCCTATTTGCATTAGATATTCTAGATGCAACAATCCTGTAGTTGGAATAGTGTTTGATATTGGGAAGTAGAATTAAAAATTCATCTCCTCCATGCCTAGATATAATATCGTATTTTCTGGTGCTTTTTCCTAATAAATTAGCAACCTCCACTAATACCTGATCTCCTACCTTATGCCCATACATATCGTTTATTCTTTTAAAATGGTCTATATCTATAAACATCAATCCCAATTTGCTACCATTTCTTTTTGCTTCTTCCAGAAATTTATCTGCCATATTATAAAAAAGCGTTCTATTGGCTAAGCCAGTAAGATGGTCATAATAGGCTAATTTTTCTATTTCCTTTTCCTTTTCCCTCAATTGTTTGTTTAGCAGATATAATTCATTGCTATATTTTTTTAGTTGATTGATTCTAAGTATTTGGTTGGTAACGTCTATGCATTCGATGATAACATATTTTGAATTATCTATTTCAAATCCGTTGACTCTTACATTTACTTCTCTGGTGTCCGATATTAAACCTTCATGAATAGACGAGGAAAAAAATATTTATAATCTTTCTCTATAACAGAGTTTATAGATTCTCTAAAGTAATTTTTGTTTATATTTGGTAGTTTTACATATAGGTTGAAACCTATGGCTTCTTCCTGTTTTATATTAGTTAAAAACTCCATCTGGGTGTTCCAAAATATTATATTCAATTGGTCATCTGTTATTATGATACCTTCATTTACATGATTCAATATATCAAATAATGTCCTATCCATTAAGATCATCTTCCATCTTCTTTGTCATCTCCATCAATTCATTTAAGGAATCTAAGGTTAAATTGATTATCACAGCTCCTTCTATTTTAACATCCTCTATTATAAAGCTAATAAAAAGTAGCAATATGCAAAGATCTTCCTGGCTTTTTAAATTCCTTTTAAATTTATCAGCATTAAACAATTTTACCTCAGGAAGAGTATATTTAAGACTTACCTGGAAAGTGTTTCCAAGCTCTCCTACTATAGAGTTTAGTATAATATTTCCTACTTCTCTTATAATATCAAAATCCATATCGGTAAAGTTCAGATCATCACAACCCATATATTCTGGTTGATCTATACATAGATTTATAAAGCTTCTCATCTTATTAGCTGGAAAAAGTAGATTGGCTTCACCAGTTATCTTCTCCTCAAATTTAATTGAGGAAACCATCAATGCGCCTTGAGGTAATGCAGAAAAGTGTTTGCCTATATCCTTATTCTGCTCTTCTGATTCTACTATGATTATATTGGGAATATCCAATATTATCTTTTTGCCTACAATTTCCGAAAGCATGCTAGCAGCTTTCCCAACACCAATATTGAATATCTCCTTTAATATATCATAGCTTAGATCATTTTCATTCATGGGTATCACCTCTAATTAATTCTGCTACCGATTTCGCCTTTTCTCCAGTAAAAGGCTTGTTAATAAATTCTATTATACCAAGGGATTCAATTTCCTCTCTTACGTTTTTCTGTACATCAGCTGAAATTACGAATATTTTTGAGTTTCTATCATAATCCTTTATTAGCCTTATCAATTCTTGTCCACTTATGTTAGGCATAAGTAAATCGACAAACACATAATCCGGTTTTAATTCCTTGTATTTGTTGAATCCCTCTTCCCCATCTTTAGCAAATGCAATATCCAAGTCTTCAATATATGTTTCCAATAGCTTTGATGTTGTCAATTGAGTAAATCTAGAGTCATCAACTATTAGCATTTTCATAGTATTTCAATCCCCCTACTGTCTATATATCTATATTAGCGTTTAATCCATTCTATAGTATATCACATCCACTTAATTTTTGTGATAATATTAGGTCTGAAGATAGTGTCAAGTAATTGTTGGAAAACAATTAAAAAATAATTTTGTAAATAATATTAGAATACTAATCCTGTATTTATA
>JGI24708J26588_10002577_pt1 | contig 13638 bp, 10 predicted proteins | sample BioPla1DNA2_FD_26588 | JGI IMG/M metagenome (IMG submission 26588) | reverse complement strand
CCTGAGTTTCCTCATCTTCTTGATAACTATTATCTTGATTGTCCCCTAGATTATCTTCTATAATTGTATCCTGCCCATCATTTACTAATAAATCATCATTATTTGAAGCTTGGGTATCCTCAGGAACTTTTTCAGGCTCCTTAGTACCTATGATAATATATCTTGGTGCAGGGCTATAATTACTTTTATTTATCAAAGTTCTACTTACTTCAATATCATTTTCATATACTACCTTATATAATTCAGTCCTATACCCTGTATGTGCAGACTGAGTAACCTTCCTATATGTTATAGGCTTTGTTGGATCTTCTTCTATCACATCTTTAGGAGGTGGTGTTTCTGATAATACATGGGTTTCAAACTTTATCTTTCTATTTGCAGTGTCCCTAGTTTCATTTCCCCAGATATTAAATGTAATACTTCTTCCTTTGGTATATGCTTCAATTAATATAGGGACATCTGTATTATTCTTAAACTTTAAATCTTTATAAGTTCCAGCAATGGCTGCATCTCTAGATAGGCTCACATAACTGATGGTCATGGAATGGGCTTGCCGTTCTATTATTTCAAGTTCCGCCTCCAATGCAGCATTATATAAGGTTGTAGTTACCTGACAGGCACCGCCGCCCACACTATCTATAATCTTTCCCTTAGAATATGCCCCTGCCACATAGTATCCATTTTCCTTATTAAATGGTGATAGATGTTCATAACCTGAAAACACCTCTCCAGGATATAAAACCGTATTATTAATCAGCCTAGCTCCATTAGCTAGGTTTGCTGCACGACCCTGGGCGGAATCAGCATACTCAGTCTTAAAGCTACCAAGGATTGTATCACATTGTTCCACTATATCCCTTGTATATATGGGAGTAACATCCTCCATTACTACTTCAACAATTAGATTATCACTGTCCCATGAATTTAAGACCCAATCTTTTATAAGTAAGATAGTTGCTTCTACATCTACACTTTTTCCAAGAACATGATCTGTATAAATCATCTTTCCATCTTTTCTGGAAACAGAAGCATTAATAGGATCCACATTATACTTTATAAGCTCTGTGGATACTAACTGTCTAATACTATGTTCATCCACCGTAAATTCTAATTTATAGTGCTTACCACCATGGGCTATATCCTTTATTTCCTTATACCTTTTTATCAAATTACCCTTTGTTCCAAGGGCAAGAGCCTCATCTATAACGCCATTTGGAACATAAGTATATCCCAAATCACCAAGTGTGGCAGTTACAATATTATCATTAACTTTAAAGGAAATTTCTTTGCCTTTTAATTCATTTACGTAATCATTTACGGCTTCTTTGGCCTCTTTTGCTGTTAGGCCGCTTACATCAATTTCCTCAATAAAAACACCCTCTGTTATCGTATTATCTTCTGTAGTAGATGCATAAATGGCGTTCCCAAATGATGAGATGGGAATTAATAATGCTATCAACGCAAAACAAGCAACTATGCGCCTATTCATATTCATCCTCCTTCTTTTTTATCAGATAACAAGACCATATTTCCCTTATCCTTGGTGTTTAAGCAATTTCTTTTCATTGTAACATAAAGGCTGGAAGATTCAAGAAAATTTTATATATCAAAAATCCAATTGCATTATGTAACTTAATTAAATATACTTAGTATAGTAGGTAAAGTCATAGAAAGAATAAGTATAATTATAATTATGGTTGATATAATTTTCTTTGATTTTTTGCTATGAAAGTTCATTTTTTCACCTTCTCCTATTATTTTAATATTTATTTGAAAGGTCGTGTAAAACCTTATGAATCTGTTTATGTCTGTAAGTATTTTGTTGGTATTTGTTGTTTGGTTAAATTATCAAATCAAAAAGACCACCAAACTTTCTAATAAAAGTAGAGATGAGTTCTGGAAGAAAGAATCTCTGGCTAATCAAAAACGTCCTGAGGATATATCTGGCTTGGATTATATAAACATCCCAATAGATAAACTTCCTATGGATGATCTTTCTGATGACACAATTAATTCCTACCGTGATACTATTTTCTCACTTTTTAATAAAAAAATTCTTAATTTAAGCAGTTTTTCAAATACTGAATTAAAATTAAAATATGGTGTTTCAAATTTAAAAATTCTATCAGAATATGATGATAACTATACCAAGCTGGTATCCTTTCTCCAAAAATGGGGAGAACGATTATATACTCAAGGTTATCTTAATGAAGCCCAGGCTGTTCTTGAGGTTGCAATAGATTGCAAGACCGATGTGCGAAAAACATATCTATTACTTGCAAAAATATATGCAAAGCAATCTAGCCCCGAAAAAATCCTAGCTCTTATAGATAAAGTTACCTTGTCCAATATACAGGATAAGGAAGATCTTTCCTCTAAGCTTAAAGAGTATATATCTCCTGATAAGTCCTAAGCTTTAGTATATGATTTGCTTTATATTCTATGTTATTTTCCCCTATCATTCAAGGGTTTTTTATATTTGTTAATGTTTTAAAAAGTTTTATTTGTCAGTTTTAATGGCTGACTTTCCATATGTACAGAACTCCTGCAAGAAGCACTGCTCACATTTTGGCTTTCTAGCACTGCAGATGCTTCTTCCATGGGTAATAATCTGTAGATTATATGGAATCCATTGTTCTTTTGGAAGGATCCTCATTAAATCAAACTCTATCTTTACAGGATCCTCTTCTTTTGTAAGTCCAAGGCGATTTGATACCCGCTTTACATGGGTATCAACAACAATACTAGGTTCTTTATAGATGTTTCCACGTATAACATTGGCTGTTTTTCTCCCTACACCGGGTAGGTCTGTTAGCTTATCTATATCTTTTGGTACTATACCATTATATTCAGATAAAAGTTTCTGTGTAGCCGCAATTATATTCTTTGCCTTGTTTTTATAAAAACCAGTTGAATAAATATCTTGTTCCAATTCCTTTTGGTCTGCCTTAGCAAAATCCTCTAAGGAGGGATATTTCTTAAATAGTACCTTAGTTACCTGGTTAACCCTTTCATCAGTACATTGGGCACTAAGAATAGTTGCAATAAGCAACTGCCACGGTGTTTCATGATCCAAAAACACCCTATCTTCCACCCCGTATTCCCTATTAAGGGCATCTATTATATTACTTATTCTCTCTTTTTCCTTCTTTGAAATTCTGACCCTAGCCATATATCTCACCTCTTTTACTGATACCTAAGCCAAACTATAGCATATCATTAGATAGTATCTTTATCATAGCCGAATTGGTTATGGGATCTCTTTTACTATAATCGAAAACAATTATAGTGTTTTTCTTAATTGACTTACCAGTCTCAGAGGATTGGATTACATCATAATCAAATTCCTCCACATGAACATACCTTCTTTGAGCATTTAGCAGTTCACATATCTTCCTAAACTTCTGATACTCAATTGCCTGTCCAGAATAATCAGGTCTATTTTTCTGAGCTTCCCTAAGACAAGCGTCAAATAAAAGAATTTCTTTAAATACATCTGTTTCTCCTGATTGACTTTCCACGAAAAACTCCAATAGAATCTCATATCGTCTCCTTCTTGAATGGGCAAGTGTATACAAACCCTTCTTGTCATAATAATTATAAAGAGCCTGATATAACTTCATAGGGCTATCATAAAAATGCTCTAGATACTTCATGGAATAAGCAAACTGGCCACTATTATAATACACTTCAACCATATCACATATTCCCTTTAATTCTATAACTTCTTTATAAGATAAATGATTGGTATAAAGAACCTCATAAGGAGGCTCATCATTAAATACAATACCGTATTTTTTGCATTCTTCTTCTACCATGGATCCCTTTAGTACCTTTAAAAATCCCAATTGAAGTTGGTCAGGGTATAGCTTATATACATCATGAAATGATTTTTCAAAGGAAGCAAGATCTTCTAATGGTAGACCTGCTATTAAGTCAAGGTGCTGATGAATATTGTTGCCCTTCTTTATTCTCTTTACCTTCTGGGATAATTTTTCAAAATCAACTGTCCTTTTTATGGCCTTCATAGTGTCAGGATTTGTAGTCTGTACTCCGATTTCCAGTTGAACCAGCCCCGGTCTTAGACTTGCTAATAGTTCTAACTCCTCTTCACTTAACAAATCCGCGGTTATTTCAAAATGGAAATTAGTAATACCATTATCATTTTCCTTAATAAATTCCCATATGGCCATAGCATGCTTCTTATTACAGTTGAAGGTTCTATCAACGAATTTAACCTGGGGTATTTTATTATCTAAAAATACCTTTAATTCCTTCTTAACAAGATCTATATTACGAAATCTTACTCCGTGATTGGCTGATGAAAGACAATAACTACAAGAATATGGACAACCCCTACTGCTTTCATAATATATTATCTTATTCTTATGGTTTTCTATATCCTCATAAGCAAAGGGTATATCATCTAAGGACATAGATTCCCTAGGTGCTGTCATAATAACTAAATCTTTATCTTCTTCCTTTATTTCCTCAAGCCTTGCACAGTTCTTGAAACAGATTCCTTTTATATCATCAATATTAATGTCCATCCCCAAGTAATACTTGGTCAGTTCATAAAAGGTTTCTTCCCCTTCCCCTATTACAATACCATCAAGATTCTCAAAACCTGTCAGACAATCCTTAGGATCGTAGGATACCTCAGGACCTCCAAGCCATATCTTAACATGGGGCTCTACCTTTTTTAAACTAGAGACAATCTTCCTAACCATACTAATATTCCATATATAGCATGAAAAACATACAATATCCGCCTGGTGCAGATATATACCCCTTAGTATTTCTTCAACATTATGATTTATGGAAAACTGTGCAATTTCTATAGAGTCCTTATACTTTCCAGTATAGGTTCTAAGACTTTGCACAGCCAGGTTGGTATGAATGTATTTTGCATCAATAGCTACTAATAATATTTTCATTGTTATCCTCTATCCTTTTTATATTATAATCTTATTATAACTCAATAAGCATATGATTTGTATGTTTTATCAAAAAAATTTGTAATGTGGCTTTTCCTCTCCCATAAGATAATAACGAAGATAATCATCCATAATAATGGCTAGAGGTGATAGAAAGAACCATATAATCGAATATAGTATACATATTTGCCCCAAAAGATTATAAGGTAATGTAGAATAATCCCATACATCTAATTCCAACCATACATTAACAATAAGACCACATATAAACTCAACAGCAGTTATGATACAGGAGGATATTACCATCTGACTAATAAAAGCAATATCCCATGAGAACACTGTATTGATTAGTCCTATTAGAATAAAGCAAATTCCCCCTGCAATAAACATAGAGATATGAGAATAACCTCTAAACAAGATCTCAATTCCCCCATAGGCAAAGCCACCGATTAAAAATAAAAAGGAATATTTTAAAAAACTATTATAACGTAAAAGCATCCTTTGTCCTTTCTCCTTTTTGCTTCTTAAATCTTAGATCTAGAAATGTTTCATATATTTAATATGCTCACATCTTTTTTCTTTATCTTGTCTTTTCTCATATGCCAAAAAGTACATTCACATATAAAAAAGGACAGTTCGCACTGTCCTTTTTCGGAGAAGGTATTTTGTTACTTATGGGGGTGTAGCAAAAAACTATATAATGTATTGGGGTTTACAAACATAGTATACCATGTAAACTAATAAAAGTCTGCACAAACTTTACAATATTCCAGGCTTTTTTTCGTCATTTTTTACAAAATCTCTTCTTTTTCCGACTCAAACAAAGCCTCAAACTCATCTCTTGATATACGTTCTTTCTGAAGTAATAATTCAGCACAAGCATCAAGAATATCTCTTTTCTCAGTTAGGATTCTTTTTGCTTCTGCATAAGATTCATCTATAATCCTTCTCACTTCTTCATCAATTTTATTTGCCACTTGGCCACTATAACTCTTAGTATGACCCCAGTCCCTACCAATAAACACTTCATCTGATTCCTGTTCATAATTAACCATACCTACGGCATCAGAGAAACCATATCGTGTTATCATGGCTCTAGCTGTCTTAGTAGCGTCTTTAATATCCTGAGAAGCTCCTGTGGTTATATCATCTAATACCAGTTCCTCAGCCGCTCTTCCTCCAAGGCTAACTATAATTTGTTGCAGCATTTTACCCTTGGTATAGAACATATCATCCCTTTCAGGAAGAGGCATGGTAAAGCCTGCAGCCCCACCACCTGTAGGTATTATAGATACAGTATATACTGGACCTACATCAGGTAGAATGTGGAATAGGATAGCATGGCCTGCTTCATGATATGCAGTGATCCGTTTTTCTTTATCACTTATGACCTTACTCTTCTTCTCAGTACCAATACCGACCTTTATAAATGCCTTCTTAATATCTTCATTTACAATAAATCCTCTATTATCTCTAGCTGCTCCGATTGCAGACTCATTCATAAGGTTTTCAAGATCAGCACCTGTAAAACCAGCCGTTGTCTGAGCTATAACCTTTAAATCTACATCATCTCCCAAGGGTTTACCCTTGGCATGGACTTGAAGTATCTCTTCTCTGCCCTTTACATCAGGACGACCTACAGTAACTTTTCTATCAAATCTTCCGGGACGAAGTATTGCAGGATCTAGTATATCCACACGGTTGGTAGCAGCCATAACGATTATGCCTTCATTTACTCCAAAACCATCCATCTCTACTAGTAATTGATTAAGGGTCTGTTCCCTTTCATCATGTCCGCCACCCATTCCTGTTCCTCTTCGTCTTGCTACAGCATCAATCTCATCTATGAAGACGATACAGGGTGAATTCTTCTTAGCATCTTCAAATAAGTCTCTTACTCTAGATGCACCAACACCGACAAACATCTCAACGAAATCAGAACCGGATATTGAGAAGAAAGGAACCCCTGCTTCTCCTGCTACGGCCTTTGCCAGTAAGGTTTTTCCTGTTCCCGGAGGACCAACAAGCAGAACACCCTTTGGTATCCTTGCCCCTACTTGAATATACTTTTTAGGTGATTTCAGGAAATCTACAATCTCTCGTAGCTCTTCCTTTTCCTCATCAAGACCAGCCACATCCTTAAAGGTGGTCTTCTTACCTTCATCTGTTGTCATCTTGGCACGGCTTTTACCAAAGTTCATTACCTTACTGTTTCCTCCTCCCACTGAAGCTTGACTGGATAAAAAAGAAAACAGTGCTATTACCACAATAAACAGTAAAATGTAAGGTAATACAGTTGATAAAAACCAATTAGGCTTAGATATTTTATGCATATTAAATTCTACATCAGCCTCATTTAATATATCCTCAATTACTCTTACATCAGATACATTAAAACTTCTTCTTTGTTCTTGGGTATTAAATCTTACTTTAACTTGACCTGTATTTACTTCTTCATTTGGATATATATCAACATAACTTACCTTTCCCTGGTCTACATCATTAACAAAACGGGCATAGGTATATGCGTCGTCATTATTAATCTCTATATTATCTGATAGAAAAACCGTAAGAAATACTATTGCCAAAACCACCAAATAAAAGCCATACCCCTTCATTTGTTTCCTCACCGAACAACCTCCTTATACGTCTTTTTATCTATTCTTTAACGCCAACATATGGCAGATTTCTATATCTTTGTTGATAATCAAGTCCATATCCCAAAACAAATTCATCTGGTATCTCAAATCCAACATATTTAACTTCAACATCTGTAACTCTACGTTCTGGCTTATCAAGCAAGGTACAAATATTAAGACTAGCTGGTGCCCTGGAACCTAGAAGTTCTGTTAAATATGCAAGAGTTCTCCCCGAATCAATAATATCCTCTATAATAAGTACATCCTTGCCCTGTATAGACTCATCAAGATCTTTAACAATCTTAACCCTACCGGAACTAACAAATTCATCACCATAACTAGAAACTGACATAAAATCCATGGTTACCGGTATGGTAATCCTTTTTGCCAACTCACAATGAAAAAAAACACTTCCCTTTAAAATGCAAATTAAATGGACACACTTTTCTTCATAATCCTTACTGATCTGTTCTGCTAGCTCATTAATTCTTTCTGTAACTTCTTCTTCCGAAATTAGAACTCTAATATTATCTGTCATCTTTCTTCTCCTTTGAATCAATTAATTTCATCGAAAGTATATGATTAGTCTTATCGCTTATTTTATATTTTTCGCTTATTCGGTTCCCATCTCCCATAATCCAGAGTATATGGTTTCCATCTGCAACTAGAAGTATCTTGTCTCTATCTTCCTTTGGTATCTTTAGATCTATAAAATAATCCTTAAGTTTTTTTCTTCCTCCTTGATTATTTATCTGAAGATAGTCACCAGTCTTTCTAGTTCTTAAAATCAGAGTATTTTCTATTTTATCATAATCAAACCACTTCATACAACTATTTTTAGGAAATGCTTCTTTTTTAGTATAGTTATAAATTTCTGTATCAATATATATATCCAACTGATTAACATAAGTCTTACCAGGTATATTTAGCTCCAGTTCTGTCACCTCTACATCACTTATGGAGTCACCTAGAGCTTCATCCTGCCCAAAATATATCTTGACTATGTCATATTTTTTTAGAGCAACCATCCCATAAGGAAGGTGAATACGTCTTCCTACTTTCTTGTTTCCCAAGGATAAAACATCTTCAACATGCTTAGCCTCTATATCTTTAAGTCTTCCAGCAAGTTTACCAAGAATCTTTCTGATAATCTCTTTCCGGATTACTATATCTTCCTCTTCTAGCTGGCCAACTTCATATTCATAGGATTTATCTGATTCCTTTACTATAAAAGAAAAACGTTCCTCTGCATATTTATCGACAAATCTATATGTCTCTGCCAGCATCTTAGCAGCGCTAGTTATATGATCTGTAGCCTTGCTATTAATATTATCATTTACATAGGACATAACCCTATTACGGATCTTGTTTCTAGTATATAGGTCCCCTAGGTTGGTTATATCCGTTTGATATGGCACACCTTCACTACTTAAATATTCTTCTATTTCCTCCCTAGCTACAAATAAAATCGGACGGATAATTGTCATTTTGCCTAAATCCGCCTTCATAGTAACTATAGGATCTATTCCAGTCAACCCCTTTATTCCACTTCCTCTGAACAAGTTAAATAAAAAAGTTTCTGCATTATCATTTTTATTATGTGCAATCGCAACCTTATTACACTTATTTTCTTTAGATGCTTTTAAAAAAGACTTATAACGAATCTTTCTACCTGCTTCTTCCTCTGAAAGACCCTCATCTTTAGCTATTTGTATTACATCATAATAATAAGTTTCTAATTTTATTCCCATATTATCACATATTTTCTTTACATATGCCAGATCCTTATCGGCATCATCTCCTCTAATTCCATGATGTACATGAACCGCAATAAGCTTAACATCGGTATCCTTATAAAGATTATATAATATATGCAAAAGACAGACAGAATCTGCTCCCCCTGAAAGTCCCACAATAATTCTATCTCTATTTTCTATAAGCTTATTAGATTTTATATATTCATATACTTTATTAATCATGTTTAGTCCTTACTTCAAAAAATGGCTTATATGAGTATTAATAGTATTCTAAGCCATTCACTTAGAAATTTCAATGAAATTTTCCTATATATTATGCATTCCTTATTTAGACCATATTCCTGCCGTAATTACAGTCATATCATCCATAGGCACATAATTTCTCTGAGATAGGGTGTGGTCAAGAATTCTGTTGGCAATCTCCTGGGGATTATTACTGTCTATATCCATAATCAACTTTTCCATGTAAGCCTCCTTATCTTCCTCTTGTAAGCAGTCTAAAACCCCATCTGTTACCATAATCACTATATCTCCCTCATAGAGTTTCTTATTAACAGAATCATAATCTACTGCTTTTAGCATACCAATTGGAAGAGTGGTGGAACTAATAGTTTCAACCCAGTTATCCCTCTTTACAAATGTAGAGGCAGCTCCTATTTTAACGAATTCACATATACCTGTATAAAGATTTATCGTTCCAATATCTATTGTTGAAAAAGTCTGCTTATCCGCCTTTAAGACAAGATTAGAATTAATTAATCTTACTGATGTTTCCGACTTAAATCCAGCCTCCAAAAGCTGCTCCAATAAAGATAGAACTGTCTCACTTTCATCCCCTGCCTCCTTACCTGTGCCCATTCCATCAGATAGGGCAATCACAACCTCACCTTTATCTAGTTTCATAATAGAGAAGTTATCACCGGATATATGATCCTTAATTGCCCTGGCAACTCCCGTAAGAACCTTGAATTTTGTATCCTCTACAAAGATATATTCCTCAGGTTCTTTTGAGAATATAGATCTTGATGCTCCTGATACAACAAATCCTACCCCCAAAGCTTCTGAAATCCAGTTTGCCGCCTCCTTAGTGGTAATGCACCTATTTCTTCCTACTGAGGCATTTAAGACTATTTCCTTACGTTTATCCTTTCTTTCTATTATAGTGATATTCCTTACATAGATATGATTAGATCTTAACTTTCTTACCACCTTATTCTCTTGACTTTTCATTACCCTGGCAGCTCCATATATCTCACCGGTCAAAGAATATATTGCACTGGATATCTCTTTAAGTTGCCCTGCAATTACTTCTCTAGTCTCTGTCAGGCGACTATTCCATATATTATTTAATTTTAATATTTCAAATCCCCTATTAGTCTCTAACACATATTCATCAGCACAAATACAATGATTGACAAAATAACCAGGTATGTCATTATCATCTACAAAACCTTTCTTTTCAGCCATCTCAAACAAATTACAGGCCGCTGTGTAAGCTTCATTAAAATTCTTCTCCCAACAAAAGCTACAATTATCGCAGTTCTTACAAAGCTTTTCTGATATATCTTCAAAGATCATATCTATTTCCTTCTGCGCAATCCTTGTCTGTCTCTCTGTTATATTCTCCAAAGATTTAGATAGCTTTAAAAATGAGTCTGAAAAAATCTTCATTCTTGTATTTGCCACTTTCTTTAAATTATCAGCAGATAAATAGCTATGCCCATAACCATCCTTTTCAGAATCCACCCTATATACAATACTCTTTGGCAATAATAAAAACAAAGTTAAAGCCGAACTTATAGCTCCTATATCCCTTATGGATACTACCATATCCTCATAAGCCAGACTAATTATAGCTGCCGTTAAGGAGTATGCACTAGCACATGGTATTCTGCCAAGACTTCGAAAAATAGCTGGTATAATCCCCATCATTGTTAATAAACCAACACTATGTAGAGGCATTCCTCTAAGACTTAGGGCAAAACCACATACAGCACCAGTAACTGCTCCCAGACCCACTCCGTATTTATATGTAAATAATAAAATAATAAAATAGACCACCGTTTCTATAGGAGCTATAAATGGATTATCGATACTAGGAATTCCATATACCACTACAGCTACTATAATTGCTAAGCTGACCATTTCCTCATTGGTCATCTTCATTCCTTTAGGTTGCTTAAGTATAAATCCTGTACCCGTACGAAAAATCATACCGGATACAAAAGAAATTATAGATTCTAATATGGCCATGACTGTTAATTGGGTGTTCCAACCGTAAGCTGCGGATTCCATTATTGCAAATATTGCCAAGGCCATGGCAGATATAAAAAAATACACTTGAATTGATAGGTTCCTTTTTTTAATTAGAGGAGATTCAAAAAACACAATTGATATGATCATAGTAAGCATGTATTTCAGAACCATGGTTGGTGCCATAACCGAACTAATTCCTGATACAACAGTTATAAAAAGCAAGCCTGGGCTGACCTTATCTAGATAAGCCGATGTAAAATAACCTATTGGCAATGGATTAATTCCAAAGAAAGTCGCCCTTGCTATTACAAACCCAATCAAATAAATTAAAATAGACCTTTTCCTTATGTCTTTCATATTGCTTCGCTCCTTTTTTCATTAAAAAATGCGAGTGTATTTATTTCTCGCTAAATGCAGTATGCCGTTTATTATAGGCAGTACAATATGAAATGTTTGTCAAAATCAATCATGGTATTTAAAAAACTTTTTGACAAGAACCTATTCAAAAGACTGATTCCATCGATTATAGGAGCTTAAATCATTTTAAGAAGTTAAGAAAAAGAGGTTACCACATAACATCATACAGTTCATGTAAATGTTATATGGTAACCTCTTTTTAATTTTGGGCATAAAAAATAGCGAAGGACGGATTTGAACCGCCGACACCGCGGGTATGAACCGCGTGCTCTCGCCAACTGAGCTACTTCGCCTCAAAGTCACGATTGTTATTATATCTGCTTTATGATTAATTGTCAATGGTAAAAAAAGAATTTTTAAAATAATTTTTATTTACCTTATTTGTCATCTTCTTTAAATATAATTTCATCTTCATAAACCATTCCAAGCTTCTCCCTTGCAACCTCTTCTATGTACTTCTTAGTCTGTACATATGCTTCAAGATTCCTTATTTCCTTCGCCCTTTCCTCTTCCTCAACAAGCTGGCTTTCTAAATTACTAATCTTACTTTCAAGGTCCTTTTTTCTCTCTTCAAGCTTGATTTTTCCAAAAGCAACAACTCCAAAGAGACACAATACGACAAATANAATTATGCCTGTCCCATTTTTATTTCTTCGCCTCATAACGACACCTCACAAATCATAAAATCATGTGCTATCACTTTTGTGCTTCACTATTTTCTTATCTATCTTTCTCTTCTTATGGTTCTTCTTTTTCTTCTTATTATTTTTCTTGTCTTTCTTATTATTCTTATCTACCTTATTCTTCTTGTCATTCTTCTTCTTATTCTTTTGCTTTTCTTCCTTCTTAAGTTTAGCCTTTGCTTTTTTCTTCAGTCTATAATTATATATATATATTTTAACTGATTTCATTTGCTTTTTCAATTGAATATGTAACTTACACAGGCATCTTTTAATTTTCTTTAAAACAATTCCTAACATTTTCCTAATAAGATTAATCAAAAATGAAAAAGGACGAAGTAAAATTAAGATTATCTGGCTAATTAACCATACAATCCTTTCACTAAATATATAGTGATATAAGACCATACCAATACCCATGCCCATTACTGAAAAACCACGGATAGTCCCACTATTATTCTCATATATCATAATAAATATAAACAGGCTAGACAAAACCCAAAAAATCAAATCCTCAAAAGTAATTACCCATATGTTGTGATTAATAATTCTTCGCAACACCCTTAATAAATCGTAGGCNAGAAGAATTATGGCACCCCATAGGATGGATATCATAAAAAAATGTAGCTCTATGGTTATTCCTTTATTCATACAGGCCTCCTATTTGAAAAGCCTGCCAAATAAAGATTCTCCAGATTTACCATAACTGGTGTTATCCGAATAAGTTAGGCTGTCAATTCTTCCATCAATATCGACCTCTCCTTTTTCTAGGGTAAGTCGGTTAACATGAAGCTCACTTCCTCTAATCATTAAAACACCTTGCTCAGTGGATAATAAAACTTCCCCCGCGTCAAACGACAACACATCATTAACTCCGGTGATAGCTACAGTCTTTCTAGCATTAATATTTAATTTATGACCCTTTAAAACCTGTTGCTTCTCATCCATCAAA
>JGI24708J26588_10002576_pt1 | contig 13640 bp, 8 predicted proteins | sample BioPla1DNA2_FD_26588 | JGI IMG/M metagenome (IMG submission 26588) | reverse complement strand
TCTTTTAAAAACACCTGGCCTGTTTTAATTCTTGGTGTAACCACAAACATTTTTATTTCCCACTTTATTGGTTTTCTCCCCATCCCTGAACCTTTGATACAAGAGTATTCCGAAGCAACCAACCTTATAGGGGATGAGATTACATTGGTTCAGATATTATCGGTTGTACTGGCAGCACCTGTACTTGAAGAGATTCTATACAGAGGCCTTATTATGAAAAGTCTGCAAAGAGGTATGCCTGTATTTATTGCTTTGATTATACAAGCTGTGTTATTCGGGTTAATGCACGGCCAGCTTATCTGGGTATTCTATGCCACTTTTTTAGGAGTTCTGCTTGCTGTTATAAAATTAAAGTACAAATCTCTATATCCGTGTATACTGATGCATTTATCTTTTAATGCTGCAAACTATGTTCTTATACCTCTTTATAGCATAATGCCCGACAATATTTACTCCGATATTCTGCTTTTTATAATTGCATTTATTATATCTGTTTTTATGGTTAGAATAATTTTCAGAAAAGAAATTGACAAACCTTCATCCTGCATAACAGAGCCCGGTAATACCTCGCAAGATGCAGATGGAGAAACAATAGAAGTGTATTTTGAAAAGTAAATATGAAATCAAAAAAATATTGTCTTGCATGTTTCGGGTTGACTGAAATAAAACTTCTCTTCTTAACATTGTCTCAAATCATTGTTTTTAATGCTGTTGGCCCTTGAATGTACGTTTTTTTATACATTCTTTAAATATAAATATGAAATATTCCATTATTTCTATTTCAAAATTTAGCCTCTTATTGTATAATAGGAGTAATCGCGAAAAATTGGCATGATTTTGATAATGAAATCATACCTCGCCATAAAGATTTATAGAAGCAAAAGCTTTTAATATGTAGACCGAAGGGAGAATGATAATGAACAAAAAACTAGAAGCCTGGGTTAAAGAAATGGCCGAATTATGTAANCCTGACCAAATATATTGGTGTGACGGTTCAGAAGAAGAAAACAATCGTTTGTTAAAAGAAATGGTAGATGCCGGAATGGCTACTCCATTGCCCAAACGTCCCGGTAGCTATCTTTTCAGAAGTGACCCGTCGGATGTTGCCCGTGTTGAAAACAGAACCTATATTGCATCAAAGTCTCAGGACGATGCAGGTCCAACAAACAATTGGATTGATCCTGTAGAACTTAAGAAGACAATGACCGGGCTTTATGACGGATGCATGAAAGGTCGTACAATGTATGTTATACCTTTCTCAATGGGTCCGGTAGGTTCACCTGCCTCAAAAATCGGAGTTGAATTAACTGACAGTCCTTATGTTGTCGTTAATATGCGTATTATGACACGTATGGGCAAGCAGGTGTTAGATGTATTGGGAGATGATGGTGACTTCGTACCATGTCTACACTCCATCGGAGCTCCTCTGGCAGAAGGGGAAAAGGATGTTCCATGGCCTTGCGCTCCTATTGAGCAAAAATACATCAGCCATTTCCCTGAAGAGAGAACTATCTGGTCCTATGGTTCCGGATATGGCGGCAATGCGCTTCTTGGCAAAAAGTGCTTTGCTCTTCGTATTGCATCGGTTCAGGCTCGTGACGAAGGCTGGCTGGCCGAGCACATGCTTATATTGAAGATCACAAGTCCGGAAGGTAAAGTGAATTATGTTTGCGGCGCATTCCCAAGTGCATGCGGTAAAACAAACCTGGCTATGCTTGTTCCCACAATTCCAGGCTGGAAGGTTGAAACCATCGGCGATGATATTGCCTGGTTAAGATTTGGAAAAGACGGTCGCCTATATGCTATTAATCCTGAAGCAGGTTTCTTTGGCGTTGCCCCCGGAACATCAGAAGATTCTAACCCCAATGCTATGCACAGTATTGAAAAGAATACAATATTTACAAACGTTGCTTTAACCGATGACGGTGACGTTTGGTGGGAAGGAATTGGAAAGCCTGCTCCAAAGCATGCTATTGACTGGCACGGAAATGACTGGACTCCTGAGTCCGGTACTAATGCCGCACATCCCAATGCGCGCTTTACCGCTCCTGCAAGCCAATGTCCCGTTATTGCTCCTGAGTGGGAAGATCCAAACGGTGTACCCATTTCAGCAATTCTGGTCGGTGGACGTCGTCCCAGCACAATTCCGCTGGTACATGAGAGTTTTGACTGGAAGCATGGTGTATTCCTTGGCTCTATTATGGGTTCTGAGATTACAGCCGCAGCGATTTCCGATAAGATTGGCCAGGTTCGTCGTGATCCATTTGCAATGCTGCCATTTATCGGCTATCATGTCTGTGACTATTTACAGCACTGGATTGAAGTCGGAGAAAAATCCGATGATAGCAAGCTTCCGAAAATATTCTATGTCAACTGGTTCCGCAAGAACGAACAAGGCAAGTTTATCTGGCCCGGTTACGGCGAAAACAGCCGCGTTCTTAAGTGGATCTGCGAAAGAGTATCAGGAGAAGGCAAAGCTGTTAAGACACCTATCGGTTATATGCCTACTGCTGATGATATTGACACCGAAGGTCTCGATATCACAAAAGAAGCCTTGGAAAGCATCCTGGCTGTAAACAAGGAAGAGTGGCTCAAAGAAGTCGAGTCCATTAAGGAGCATTACAAGAACTATGGTCCTAAGCTTCCTCAGGAGCTTAATAATCAGCTCGCAGCTCTGGAGCAAAGACTAAAAGGCTAATATATTTGAAAAATGGTTCTACGTCATTTTTTGGGTGGAACAAAGTAAAATAAAATAAGAATGTTTCTGGCAGATGACAAACAGGTTATCTGCCAGTTTCGTTTATACTATTCAGTGGCCTTCATATGAATAAATAATAAGTAAGATTGAATTATCTCCACCCTTGCACTTTTCTGAATAAAACATATAAAATAAAGCAATAAGAATTATTAATATAAATCAGTTCACCACTTAGCAAAACTGTATCATTGGAGGTAAGCATGCTTAGAATTCACTATTATCGCTATGATCAGGATTATACAGGCTGGGATCTCTGGATATGGGAAAAGGGAAAAGATGGCTCCCTTTTCATGTTCAATAAACAGGAGCTGTTAAATGGTGATACCGGAAAAGTAGCTAAGATTGCAGAAATTGATGTTTCAGGATTTAACAGTAATGAAATAGGTCTTATCGTACGCCGGGGAGGGTGGCACGAAAGAGATCTCCATATAGACCGCTATTATGCATTTACAAATAATGCAAGAAATTCATACGAGGATATTTATCTTGTTCAGGATACTGCAGAGATTTTCACCTCATTAGATGAACTTCATCTGTCTCCGGGTTTTGAAAAGGCCATTTTCCAAAATTTTAGAGAGATTTTTGTTGCTCTTCAGGCGCCTGCACATTTCAGCCATGAGCAGGAACCTTTTCAGGTATTTGAGAATGGTCTTAATCTGGCTGTACGGCATGTTACTCCTATAAGGGGCAACAGGGAATTCATCATATCTCTGGAGAATGATATGATGCCCGGTTCCACATATATGATTTACAAGCCCGGTTTTAGAAATGGTTATGTGGATTATGGCATGATATATGACACACCGGAATTCGATAATTTATTTACCTATAACAAGGATGATTTAGGGGCAAACTGGAGCCCGGACTCCACTTGTTTTAAGGTATGGGCACCTACAGCTTCCGCAATGTTCCTGAATCTTTATGAAACAGGCTCGGGACCAAACCTGAAAGATGTAGTTGAAATGAAGCGTGAAGATAAAGGCGTGTGGGAAATCAGCATTTCAGGAGACCTTTCAGGAACATATTATACATTTAGTTCCATGGTTATGGGAAAAACCCTTGAGGCAGCAGATCCATATGCCAGATCCTCGGGGGTAAACGGAAGACGGAGCATGGTGGTAAATCCGGCTATGACAATCCCCGAAGGATGGGAAAGCGTACGCCATAAAGAATTGTTAAACCCTACTGATGCTGTTGTTTATGAAGTGCATGTACGTGACATTACCATACACCCAAGTTCACAAGTTCAGTACCCCGGCAAATTTCTTGGTCTGGCACAAAACGATACCCGCTCCTACGAAAATATGCCCACAGGATTGTCCCATCTGGTTGATCTTGGTGTAACCCATGTCCACCTCTTGCCTGTTTTCGATTTTTTTACGGTAGATGAAACAAAACCATCAGAAAACCAGTACAACTGGGGTTACGACCCGACAAATTTCAATGTTCCCGATGGTTCATATGCAACTGATGCCCATAACGGATATATCCGCATTATTGAACTTAAGAAAATGATTATGTCCTTAAAAAAAGCCAATATCGGCGTTGTTATGGATGTGGTCTACAATCATACTTATAAAACCATTGATTCTGATTTTAATAAGCTTGTGCCGGGATACTACTATCGTCAGGACCGCATGGGCAACTTCTCCAATGGCTCAGGTTGCGGAAACGAGATTGCTACCGAACGGTCAATGGTACGTAACTTTATTCTTACTTCTGTAAAAATGTGGGCGCAGGAGTATAAGATCGATGGGTTCAGGTTTGATCTTATGGGCCTTATAGATATTAAAACCATGAATGATATAAGGTTAGCACTTGATAGAATAAGCCCGTCAATACTGCTCTATGGCGAGGGCTGGACAGGCGGTCATTCNNTNCTNAAGGGNTANGANGCTTCTTCCAAGGCTAACGCGGCAAAGCTTAATAAAATAGGCTTCTTTAATGATAATACCAGAGATGCCATAAAAGGCGATGCATTTCATCAGGATGGCACCGGTTTTATAAACGGAAATTATAAATATAAAGAAGGAGTAAAATTTGGTGTTGTGGGAGCTGTATACCACCCGGGCATCGACTATTCAAAGGTGAATTACTCAGGTTATGCATGGGCGGCTTACCCGTGGCATTGTGTTAATTATACGGCGTCACATGATAATCTTACCCTTTATGATAAATTGCTGGCCAGCAGGCCTGATTTAAAAGAATCTGATTATATTCGCCTTGTTAATCTGGCAGCCGCTATAGTTCTTACTTCTCAGGGTATACCTTTCTTTATGCTGGGAACCGATATGATGAGAACAAAGAAAGGTGAGCATAATTCATATAATCTTCCTGACGGGATAAACCAGATTGACTGGTCGCTGAAACACCGTTATCAACAAGTATTTAATTATCATAAGGGACTGATCAGCCTGAGAAAAGCCCATCCGGCGTTTCGTATGATACAGGCTGAGGAAATAAGAAAAAATCTTACTTTTTATCCCTGCCCCGAGCATGCGATAGCTTTTTCTCTTAATAATTATGCTAATAATGATTCATGGAAGACTATTTTTGTAGCCTATAACGCCGGGATGCAGAAGCAAAGCTTTTCTTTGCCCATGCACGGACATTGGAACGTAGTTGTGGACGAAAAAACCGCCGGTGTTAATACCTTATATGATTTTATAGGCGACGTAATTGATGTCCCTGCAATATCTGCCATGGTATTATATCTTTCAAATTAAGTATATTAATTACAACATAATATGATAAAATGTTTTAAAGATAAAACTTAAGTAGGAGAAAAACCGATGAGAAAAAATAATCTGATTCTTTACATTACTTCTTTTTTGTCCGGTATGACCGTAATGGCTGTTGAGCTTTCATGCTCAAGACTCCTGGCCCCATATTTCAGTTCTTCACAAATTGTTTGGTCTGTAATAATAGGACTTATTATGATTTGTATGAGTATCGGTAATGTCCTTGGCGGAAGAAGCGCGGACAAGCATAAGAGCCTTGGGCGGCTATATTTCTATATCTGGATAGCATCAGTATGGATTGCTGTTATCCCTTTCGTAAGCAAATACTTAATAGCACTTATAGCTGGTTTGCTTATGCTGGTTTTCCCAGGAAGCAATCTGGTTGTAGCAGGCTCGGCCATTTCCTGTCTGGTAATATTCTCACTTCCAATGACATTATTAGGCATGGTGTCACCGTACCTGGTTAAGCTTGGTGTTGAAGATACAGAGAACAAGGGACGGATTGCAGGCCAAATATATGCTATGGGAACTATAGGAAGTATTATCGGAACATTTGCTCCCACCTTCCTTACAATTCCTTATATAGGCACGAGCAAAACTTTTCTGCTCTTTGCTCTTCTGTTAAATATAGTATGTGCACTTTACTTTCTCTTTTCCAAAAAAAATGCGTTGCGCAATACTATAACCGCAATTTTAATACTGGTTTTTATGTTAATCCCCCTCAATGATTCCTATGCTTTCTGGAAAAGCAATATACTATATGAGGGGGAATCCTTATATAATTATCTTCAAGTGGAAGAAACAGAGACTTCTATAATATTATCAACCAACGTAGCTTTTGGAGTACAGTCAATTTATAAAAAGGACGGTTCCCTTTCCGGATACTATTATGAATATGCTCTTATGGCACCTTATTTCATAAATGACATGTCCCCAGAAAAGGAACTGGATGTTTTGGTGTTGGGGTTGGGAACAGGTACATTTCCAAAACAGCTTAAGAAATACATACCAAATGTAGCTGTTGATGCAGTTGAAATTGATGCTAAAATTGCCGATCTGGCCACAGAATACTTTAATCTGAAGGAAGATGAAGCCAATGTTTTCATAAATGACGGACGCAGCTTTTTCTCGACACCTGACGCAAAGCAATATGACATAATTCTTGCCGACGCATATCAGGATATTACCGTACCTTTTCATATGTCTACCAAGGAATTTTTTCAGATTGTTAAGGAGCATTTGAAGCCCGGAGGTATCCTTATTGTTAACGTAAATATGAAATCCGGAAGCTTTACAGGTGTTCCTGAGTATCTGGCAAATACAGTTAAAAGTATTTTTAACAAGGTCTACAGAGCTGACCTTACACAGGTTACCAATTCACTGCTTTTTGTCAGCGATGATAATAATATGATTGAAAACTATAATAATAATGTCAAAGCTCAGATAAACAAGAACCATGATCTGTACTATATCTCCAAATTCATAGGCGAAAACCTTGTGGAAATGACAGATGATACTTTGGTTCTTACAGATGATCTTGCCCCGGTAGAAATTCTTGGACAAAAGGCCTTAGCTGAAATTGTTAAAGAAGAGGTTGCCATCGCAAGAAAACAAATTGAAGGAAAAAATTTGAGAGAGATCTTTGAATATCTGACCAATTAAAGCACATATAGAACTGTGTCATCCTAAACGTAGCGAAGGATCTTTTGTTAACATAAAAGATCCTTCGATTTCGATGCGCTCCGCTCAGGATGACAGTAAGGGAGCTTTTCTGTGCTCAGGAGGACAACTTATATAAAGTCATCCTCTGCAATTTCCAGTTCCAGTTGATTTATATTCTTTTTTGATAAATTATTGCAGTACACCTGATAGGTTATCAGCAACTTAATAAAATCACCTAACAGTGTTATAAAAGCCCCAATTATCAATAGCTTATTAATATCGAAATGGTAGTTTCGATTAACCATAACGTCCCTCGGAAGTCTTTGCTAATATACTATTCCCGAGGTTAGCCTATTGTTCAGATATTTGCTATTCTGCTAAAGCAAAAGGCTTGCTTGCCAGGTTATCTTTCTTGGCCCGAATGCTTAAGGGTTCTCCGGTCAAAAGCTGAGTTAAAATATTTGTAACCACCTGACCGTTTGCATCAGTCTGCCAGAACGGGTATGAAAGATCATTCAAATAAATGCCCGCACCTGCAACCGGTTGTCCGTTTCTGTCGGTTACAGTTATGGTCGTGGTTTCACCTGGCTTAATTCCTTCCGCCTTAATTATTAGCGGATAATCCCGGCTTACCTTCATATCAGGAAGCGGGAATCTCTGGCTTTGTTCTCTTCCTTCAACAATCATTGCACCCAGATGAAGCTTTATCTGAGCTTCGTCACCAAAACCCGGCTTTGCTTTAAAGGTTATGGTGGCCAGTTTGGACGTATCAGCGACAGATAAATTTGTCAGATTGTCTATTACTATAAGCACTCTGCCATTTTTCTCGTCGATACGGTTCGCTATAATTGTTCCCTTCTTAGCCCAGGATTCCAAGGCTACCTGAATGCCCGGGGTAGAGCTGTCCTGATCCACCGGCTCAAGTTTTGTCGGATCATACTCAAAGTCAACATAGATTTTCTTCAGATTCTTAGGATTCTTAACACTCATGGTCGTATTAAAGCTGCCGCCTTCAATAACTGTGGCATCGGTTGCGGCTGTCACCTGAGGTGCTCCTGTGTCCACTGTAAATGTAATTGTGTGTGTTCTCCTATTGCCGGCCATATCAGAATAGTTTACAGTGAGGGTGTGCTGTCCGTCAGACAGAATACTGTCCGAACCAAGCTCTCCTTTTATTAAAACATTTTCGGTTCCTTCAACAGAAATATTAGTCAGCTCAGTTCCGTCAAGCAATACCTTCACACTGTTTGCGTCTATATTTGCTCCGTTTGCTCCCTTAATTATTTCAGCCGTAAGAGGAGTCTTTGCAGTTTTTATTACAGCCTTATCCGCAGGAGATGTAACTTTAACTACAGGTGCCTGGGCTATATTACCATCTGTGTATACGGCACGGATCTGATCAAAATACAAGGTTCCTTTTGTTCTCATATCGTCTCTGGAACACATTACTCTTATCGGCGTTTCAAGTGTGAACGGGCCTTTTCTTCCACTTGGTATTTTCGCCTCGACATACTTCCAGCCGGTCCAGTCAATTCCGCCTGTACCATTAGTCGGGTTATAGTCGGGTGTAAAATCGATGTAGAAGCTCTGTCCGCTTCCGTCTTTCACGCTTGCACGAAGCCATGTCTTGCTGTTATCGCCGTACACCCACATTCCAATGGCATTTGGTGATCCATTTATAGCAAGCTCGGTCTTGGCTTTTGTGTTGGGGTTCAGTGTATATGCATATACACCTGCTACGCCGGTTTCTACGCCATTACCCAGAGTAAAGTCATAATCAAGCTTTAACAGCCCACTGCCTGACCTTGCCATTTCCTTGTCCTGAATTATTGATACATTCGCAGATTTTGCCCTGACCGATGAATATCCCCAGCTAATCTGATTTTCAAAATCTTCTATTGAATTTGGAGTGGCTGGTATTACTACATCTATATAAGCGGATGTATTACCGTATTTTACAATTATGCGGCCGCTGCCGGAGGCGTTGTCAGCCATGGTAAACACGCCATCCCCGGTAATAGTACCGATATTCCCCTCGACCTGCCAGTCAAAAGAGCTGTCACTACTATTCACTTTCATATTATAATAGTAAGCTTCGCAGCTTAAATCTATCTTATCTCCCGGAAGAAGTGTTAAAACACTCTTGGAGGGTTTAATGGAAGTTACCCTGTCCAGAACAGTAACGGATGAACTCCCTGCGATATTTCTGTCTGCAGCCATAACATGGAAAGTGCCGGTATCATTACCTACCTGTAGCAGACCGTTTTTATCTATAGTGCCTGTACCGGTCACCCACTCTATTGATGAGGGCAACTGTGCCGGCAGATAATGCTTATTGGTTGCCAGAACAGAATACTGTACGGCAGCCCCGGGCAGAGCATAGACTTTTCCGGGATAGACATGCAGATTTGCCGCCGCCGAACTGTTTGTTTCTGTCCCTTCTTTTATGTTAACGCTGCTCTTTGAGACAAGAATAAGGCTGTTTGAGTTTGCTCTTTCTCTTCCGTCAGATGGATTGTTGAGAAGACCCGGACTTGAATGCCCCGGCATCCTTGCAATTATTGCTGACGAACCTCCGCCATCTAATTGCAGAGCTTTTACACATCCTAATTTATGAAGAAACTGAGCAACCTCCGCGCTCGAAACACCCTGACTTGAAGTGCTTCTTCCGTCTACCTGATAAAATACCACTTCGCCGTTGGCCTTGACGCCTACTGCTGTAACAGGGTTATAGTTTGATGAAGACAATCCGCTTGTTACAACACCGTTATTAATAAGTATTGTATCTCCTCCTACGGCTTGTGTTACATTAATCCATTTGTTTTCAGGATCGTTGAAGCGGAATACCAGTTCGTCTCCTATCCTGAAATCGGCCATCGAACTAAAACCGGTTTTCCCGTTTCTCGCTGATAAAACAAGCTGGTTTTCGCCTATTGGTGTTGCTTTCGCATTAATTTTAATAGCCGATATTACAGCTTTTACTGTTCCGCCTATTTTAAGATCGCCCTCTGTTATATCTAGTACGGCTTCAAGACTTGGCACAGTACTGCCTGTATTCGGTCCGAAGTCACTGCTGTAAAGATATGGACCCCAATCGTTCTGCGGCTTGTTAAAATTACCAAAGGTAAATTTCTTGCCGTTTAGTGTATAATACATTTCAAAATTAGGCATATCGATAATAACTGTGCCGTCCTGATTAAAACCGACAGCATTCCATTTAGTATTGCTGTAGCTTATTAACCTGCCGTTTTGTACTAACAGACCTATTGGCACACCATTTTCAAGGTAATAAAAATCTCCGTTAATTCCTCCAATTATCGAAATTCCTTGTTTCTGTTCCTCTATTTTTGACATACTGCTTAAGGTTACACGACTGCTGACGCTGTTCCCGTATGCAGCAAGAACCATAGCATCTGAGGTTTTGGGGTTAAAAGTAATTGTTTGGCCTGCCTTATAGGCATTACTGCCGGTAATACCGTTCCACCGGTTTAAAACAACACCTTCAGCTATTTTTCTCTCTTCATTATGGAAGATTGACGTATTTCCAAAGCCAGAAACATATGCCAGAGCAACATTCCCTGCCATAGAAAATACCAGTGTTAAGCAAAGAAACAAAGCCAGAAGTGATTTTTGTACTTTTAAAAAGTTTTTTCTCATGTATGGACCTCCCGATTAATAAAAAGAGCTTCTAGGAAAAGCTTAACATAAATCGCCCGCCCAATATAATTTAATTGTATTAATTGTATGTTTCTCTTTTGTTACGTTATATTATACAGACTGTTTCAGGCTTACCCCTTTTCCCCATCCCAATTATACAGAATTGTGTAATTTAATTTTCTGCACATAAAAAAAGCAGCCTGTGAGGCCGCTTTTTTTATTTTATGTCTTATTTTTTCTTGCCTTTAGTTGCCGCAACTTTTTCCTTCAGCTCTTTACCTGCTTTGAAAACAGGAGCCTTGGAAGCAGGAATTTTAATCTTTTCCTTAGTGCGAGGATTAACACCGGTACGTGCTTTACGATCTCTTACATCGAATGTACCAAAGCCAACCAATGTAACCTTTTCGCCCTTTACTAATGATCCGCTAATGCTTTCGATGATTGCATCCAGTGCAATACCAGCATCCTTTTTTGTCATTTCCGCCTTTTTGGCAATTGCATCAATAAGATCCGCCTTATTCATGTCAACTCTCCTTTCGGATATTTCTGGCACTATGTGCCAACTAGTTTATACCCATATTATTTCATAAAGCAACATAAAAAGCCATCTTTTTTATAAAAATTTTTTAACTTTTTTTCAAAGAAAGCCACTCACAGAGCAGTTTATAACTCGCTCGCGAGCGGCAATCGTTTATTCATGCGCATTTCAGCCGACAGGAAAAATTTTTTGAAAAGATAATTTTCCAATTTGTTTTCTTAAGAAAAGCCTGATAACAAGAGTTACAAAAGAAATTTTCATAAGGCTAAGCCCATAATAGGTAATAAATGGACCGTAATTTTATGATAAAAATGCTATTGTGACATAATCACTTTTAATATAATTGGGCAGATTATATTATATAAATAAGATACTGACACTCATTATTGAAGAAACAATAAGAAAGGGGTGATTATTTGTATAAGGTAAGAAAATTACTGCTTGGATTATTCGGTATATCTTTGCTTTCCTTTTCAGCCTGTGGGAAAACCATAAGCTATACAAATATTTCTCCTAAAGATGCGTTGGGTGTTATAAAAGGAGACAGTAAGGCAGTTCTCGTAGATGTTCGCACCCCTGAAGAATTTCAGGTAATTCGCATCCCCGGAAGTGTGCTTATACCCGATTATGAGATTGAAGAAAAAATTGCCGATGCAGTACCCGATAAAGATACTACAGTGATAGTTTATTGCAGAAGCGGAAACAGGAGCAGAACTGCGGCAAAGAAACTTATTGACATGGGGTATACCAGGGTGTTTGATCTGGGAGGTATTATAGATTGGCCATACGACACCGAAGGAGACGATGAGTTATGAACTTTAAATTAATAACTCGATGCTCCTTTTATATAGATACGGAAACAGCTTGTATATAACAGTTTTAAGAATGATGTCTTAAAATCAGACAGTGTCTGAGGTAATAATATACGGGCTGTTTCTTTTTTTATGTCAAAACATGGCACATACCCCGCACTGCGTACCATATGATCAATGGTTTTATCCCTAGCAAGTTGTAAAATGAATTGCCCAAACAAATAAAAAATGACCCATTCTGCGGTCAAACCAGTTATGCTTAAATTGATGAACAAAAGCGACTGGAGGGAACCAGAATGGATCTAGAAAAGCATAACATGGGCAAGCGAAAATGGAAACAGATTTCTGAAAAAGAACGCTATAAAATTGAGGCACTGTATGAACAAGGACTGACTCCCTTACAAATAGGAAATGCACTAAGCCCCAAGCGAGACAGACGGACTATTGAGCGAGAGCTGAAGTCCGGCCTAGTTGAACAAAAGCGGATAAATCCCACCAACAACAAATATGCACCTCTGTATATCGTAGAACTAGTGTATAAGGCAGACAGGGCGCAAACGGTGCACGAAGAGCGGGCAGCGAATAAAGGCAGAGGGCTAAAAATAGGGAACGACCAGAAGCTAGCAGATCACATCGAAAGTAAAATTAAAAACGAGAAATGGTCACCGGATGTAATAATCGGTAGGCTCAAAGCAAAAGGCTGGGCATACAAGACAACAATCTGCACCAAGACGGTCTACAACTATATCGACAAGGGCATCTTTCGTGAAGTTACAAATAAGGATCTGTGGGTCAAAAAGGATGGCGCTAAAAAGCGAGATTACAAGAAAATAAGAACTGTTGCCCTAAACAACAGAAACGGTAAAAGTATAACAGAACGTCCCAAAGGGGCTGATGATCGGAGCGAACCAGGTCACTGGGAGATCGACTTGGTTGTTGGTAAACAGGGCACGAAACCAGTCATACTGACGCTTGTGGAGCGCAAGGCAAGAAAATCACTTTATGTGCTCGTGAAGAATAAGACACAAAAAGAAGTAATTGCGGCAATCAAACGAGCGCGGCGGCGAGTAGGAGGTGATTTCTCTGCAGTAATTAGGACCATTNCAGCAGACAACGGCAGTGAGTTTCTAGACAGCGAAGCAATCAAGAAGGCTGCCGGATGTGGTGAAGTCTATTATGCCCACCCATACAGCAGCTGGGAGCGCGGAAGCAACGAGAATGGCAATCGGATACTCAGGCGGTTTGTTCCAAAGGGTACGGATATTGGGAAACTGACTGCTAAAGAATTACAACGAATAGAGGACTGGGTTAATAATTATCCCCGAAAAATTCATGGCTATAAGACAGCAAATGAAATGATGGCGGCGGCATAGAGAAAAGTTAATTTTTTTACGCTCACCTTTGGGTAGAGTAAGGGAACAATACAAACATAACTGGTAATTAATGGTGGGCAATTAAAGTTGCAATTTTCA
>JGI24708J26588_10002574_pt1 | contig 13647 bp, 9 predicted proteins | sample BioPla1DNA2_FD_26588 | JGI IMG/M metagenome (IMG submission 26588) | reverse complement strand
GACGAACCGTTGCGCTCAAGTGAAGAAATGGTTAGTGCAATCTATAATTATGAAGAAACATCAGAAATTTACTTCGCTAATAATGTCTTTTTAGGCGAAGTTAGTTCTGACCTCCACAGAGACGTGACAACATTAGACAAAGTTTCTCAAGACATCATCAATGGATTAATTGCGACCGAGGATGAATATTTTGAAACACATGAAGGGATTGTTCCAAAAGCGATTTTAAGAGCTGTGTTTCAAGAAGTAACTGGATCTAATGTTCAAACAGGTGGAAGTACATTGACACAGCAAATTATTAAAAATCAAATTTTAACGAACGAAGTGTCATTTGATCGAAAAGCAAAAGAAATTGTATTAGCGATGCGGTTAGAAAATTTTATGGAAAAAGACGAAATTCTTGAGGCTTATTTAAATATTTCCCCATTTGGGCGTAATTCGAACGGACGCAATATTGCTGGGATTCAAACTGCCGCACAAGGAATCTTTGGCGTTGATGCAGATGAAGTTAATCTTGCTCAAGCCGCATTTTTAGCAGGCTTACCACAAAGTCCGATTGGTTATAGTCCTTTTACAAACGTTGGTACAGTTAAATCTGAAGAAGGACTTGAGGCTGGGTTAAGTCGAATGGAAACAGTGCTTTCAAGGATGCTTTCCGCTGGCTACATTACTGAAGCACAGTACCAAGAAGCACTTGAATTTGATCTAATTGGTAGCCTAGCAGAGCGATTACCAACAACATACGATGAGTACCCTTATTTATCTGAAGAAGTTCGTCGCCGTGTTGAAAGAATTTTTAAAGAAAAGCTTGCATTAGAAGATGGCTATACACTTGAAGAATTAGAGTCAAGCGCAGAATTAAATGAGCAATACCAGATTTACGCTGCACGTGAATTGTCACAAGGTGGCTACAAAATTCACACAACTATTAATAAAGAAATTTACGATAAATTTCAAGAAGTGACTGCAAATTTTAATAATTTTGGACGCGATAAAATAGCGATTGTTCGTGAAGGCAATGAAACGAGAACAATTATGACTGAAGATCCTGAAACGGAAGAACTCGTACCACTTGTACAACAACAACAAGTAGGGGCTGTTTTAAGAAAAAATGATACTGGTGCTATTTTGGCATTCGTTGCAGGACGAGATTTCGAACGAGATAATGTGAACTTTGCGGTTGGAACAGCCAGACGACAAGTTGGGAGTACGGCAAAACCAATTCTTGTTTATGGTCCAGCATTTGAAGAAGGAACCCTTCAACCTGGTTCAATTCTTCCAGATGTTTCTTTTACTTTTGAAGGGAGCGCAGACCCTTGGAGTCCAACAAACTTTTTAAGTCATCGATTTTATGGACTCGTAACAGCCAGAACAGCCTTAGTTCAATCTTATAATGTTTCAACTGCTTATGGCTATATTGACTTGTTAGCAAATCATAATCCTGTGCCTGATTACTTAGTCAAAATGGGCTTTGATCATTTCCCAGAAAACAGATATTCGTATGCATCAAATTCTCTTGGCACATTTGAAGCTACAGTGGAAGAAAATACAAGTGCGTTTTCAACATTTTCCAACAACGGATCCTTTACTGAAGGTTATATGATTGAAAAAATTGAAACGATTGATGGTGAACTTATTTATCAACACAGCAGTGAACCAGTTGAAGTATTTAGTCCTCAAACAAGTTATCTTATGATTGACGTGATGCGCGATGTTTTGACAAATGGAACAGGACGAACAGCACGTGCAAACTTAAGATATCCTAATGTTGATTGGGCAGGAAAAACAGGAACTTCAGATAGCTTTGTTGATATTTGGTTTGTTGCAACTAATCCAAACGTCACTCTTGGAACTTGGATGGGCTATGGTTATCGCCAAACATTAGATTCCAGTTTTAGTACCCGTAATCAAGTCTATTGGGCAGAGTTAGTTAATGCTGCTACTGATATTGATCCAGAGCTAATGGCACCAACTAAGCGATTCCAGCAACCTAGTGGCCTTGTTTCTCGGTCATTCTCGTTAGTCTCAGGATTACAACCTTCGGAGATTACCCGATCTCTTGGTTTAGTAGGATCCGATCTATTCAACGCAAGTTATGCTCCTACTGCTAATGACTATAGTGTAATCGAGGGAAACTATGTTATGGTCGACGGTAAAGCTGTTATACCAGGTGATCAAACACCAAATGAATTCATTCAAGGTGATGGAATCATATTCAATCCAGAATGGTTAAGTGACATGAATTATGATCAACTTAATGATATCAGTCAACTTATTCCTTTTAATAATTCCGCTTGGGAAGGGATTGAATTTCCTGAATTAGAAGCAAGTGATATTGAAGATACAGGTACAGCACCAAGTGCACCTCGATCATTAGCTAAATCAGGGAATACACTAAGTTGGAATGCGCCATCAAGTAAAAATATTGTCGGCTATCGTATCTATCGATCACCAAATCCTGATGACAATGAATTCAAACTTATTGATTCATCAACAGAAACTGAACTGAATGTCGGCAATCGCAATGCTGTATATTTGGTTGTCGCAGTTGATTACTTCGGAAGAGAATCTGAACCAAGCGCCGTTTATATTGACGGTGACTTTGAAGAGGAATCCGATGAAGATGATAACAACGCTAACGCTGGTAATGAAGGTAATAATGGGAACACCTCTAGTGGTAATAACGGCAACAATGATACTGATGGTCAAAGTGGTGCAGACAACAATAATGGAAATCCTCCCAGCTCAGATGAGGATGATTAATTAACAACGAAAAAGCACCTAGTGGATGGAGATAAACCAATCACTAGGTGCTTTTTTATAGTTGTTTAGTTTTGATCTTCTGTTACTTCTAGGATTACAATTTCCACTCGTCGATTTTTTTGCCAGTTTTCAGGGGAATCATTAGGCACAATAGGTCGAGTTTCTCCATAACCTATTGACACAAATCGCTCTTGATCAACTTTTCCTGTATCCACTAAATAACGGATTGCACTACTAGCTCTAGCACCAGATAACTCCCAGTTCGACGGGTATTGAACTGTAGAAATTTGCCTATTATCTGTATGGCCTTCAACACGAATATTATTAGGTATATTACTAAGTAACAATGCCACTTTATCTAAAAATGGTCTAGCCTCTGATTTGATTATAGCTTTAGAAGTATCAAATAGAAGGCGTTCTTGTAAAATTAGAACAACACCTTGATCTGTTCGATTTGCTGTGATCACATCTTGTAGTTGATTTTCCTCAAGAAAACCTTCGACTTCACTTAATAGTTGCTCTAAGGACTTTTGGTTTTGTGTTAATCCTTCTGACCCTAAAAAATTATCCTTCTCTAAATCTGTAGTTTGCTCACGGGTTGTAGCACTTTCCGTTGTATTTTCGAAATCAATTGCTGATGAATTGTTATCAAAGATAATATTACGATTCCGAAACGATTCCACTAATGCTTCAAACCTAGCAACATCAATTTGTGACATAGAAAACAACAAGACAAAGAAAACTAAAATGAGAGTAACCATGTCTGAGTATGTAGTCATCCAAGCTGGACTACCCTTAGGAGATTTTTTTTCACGACGTTTCATTGTTAAATTCCTCCAAGGAGTCGTCATTTGCATTTTTACTTCGTTTTCTCATATCATCAGATAAAAATGCAGTTAATTTCTCTTTAAGAATACGAGGGTTTTGACCTGACTGTACGCCAATAACTCCTTCAATCACAATTTGTTTTATGAAAACTTCTTCTTCTGTTTTTGCTTCTAATTTACCTGCCATTGGAATGAATATTAGATTCGCCAAGACAGAACCATAAAATGTTGTTAATAAAGCAACAGCCATTTGTGGCCCTAATGTTGTCGGATCATTTAAATCATTTAACATTAAAATTAGACCAATTAGAGTACCAATCATTCCCCATGCCGGCGCATATTCACCAGCCTTTTCTAAGATTCGTCGTCCTTTTTCGTGACGTTCTTCCATTGCAATAACTTCAGCATTCATAATATCTTGAATAACTTCTGGCTCAATACCATCAATTGCAAGCAAAATACCTTTTCGAATAAATGGATCTTTTACTTCCTCTAATTCATTCTCTAATGAAAGCAATCCTTCACGACGAGCACGCTCTGAAAGTTGCTCAAATAGTGAAATTAAATCTTCGAGGTTATAGTTATTTTTATTAAATGACTCTTTAACAACTTTCCCCATTGATTTTACTTGATCAGTATTAAAGTTGATCATTATGGCAGCAAAAACACCACCAAAAACAATTAATATTGATGCCAATTGAATGAAGGCAAGAAACGATCTCATTTCTCCACTACTTGAGAAAATACCAAATACGATCATAATCAAACCTAATAAAATACCTATCGGTGTTAGCACATCTTTTTGTTTCATATACTCTCTCCCCAACATAAATACTTATCTATTTCCTAATGTCATCAAAATTGAATGACTAATACTTGTATTATCGGAAATTTTTTTATTTTGTTGAGCTTCTTTTAATAATTTGATGTGGCAAAATCACGTTCGATTCTTCTACTTCTTCTTTGTTCATATATTTTGTTAATAAGCGCATTGCAACCGCTCCAATGTCATAAACAGGTTGAACAACAGTCGATAGTGTTGGACGAATCATCATTGCCAAGCGTGTATTATCAAAGCCAATTACTTCAACATCCGCTGGTACATTTAAGCCGAGATCTTGAATACCATGGATCACGCCCAAAGCAATTTCATCAGAAGCAGCAAATATTGCTGTCGGTTTTTCTGTTTGATCAAATAATGATTCAACAGCTTTAAGTCCAGATTGATAACTTAAATCACCACGAAATACATTAGTCTGATCAACCGTTTGCTCAATTTCTTCAAGCGCTTGTACAAAGCCTTGATGTTTAGCTTTGTTAGCCGTTGTTTCATCAAGTCCTGTTACAAACGCAAGCTTTGTGTGACCATTATCAATCAATAGTTTCGTTGCTTCATAACCCGCTTCTTCATAATCAATATTAACAGATGGAATGGCATTCGTTGGTTCAATCGTTGCAGCTAGAACGATTGGCACAGGAGATGTTTTAAACTCTTTCAAATGCTCATCTGTCAATCGGCTTCCCATATAGACGATGCCATCCACTTGTTTTTCAAGCATCGTATTAATTAGTTTGATTTCTTTGTCAATATTTTGATCAGAGTTACTCAAAATAATGTTGTATTTATACATGTTTGCAATATCATCAATTCCACGTGCTAATTCAGAGAAAAACATATTTGAAATATCGGGAATAATCACACCTACAGTCGTTGTTCTCTTACTAGCTAAACCTCTTGCTACAGCATTCGGACGATACCCTAATTCTTCAATTGTTTTCAAAACTTTTTTACGTGTTGCCGGCTTAACATTTGGGTTTCCGTTAACAACTCTTGAAACGGTAGCCATTGATACATTTGCCTCTCGTGCAACGTCGTATATTGTTACGTTCATCTCATCAACCTCCATTAATTTATTAGCTTATTTGGTAGTTACAGTATAGCATAGATAAGCTCTTTCCATACTTGTTCAGTATGGTTTTAATTACATAATAGCAATATAAGAAACTAACTTTTCTCCGGGAATGATCGCTCATTTCCGAGATAATAAAATTTTTATTCGACAGTTTATTCCCATATTATCTATTTAACAGTATAGCAAATTAATTGTCACAAGTCTGTTAATATTTTTCAAAGCAAAAGAAAAGACCTAATTAACCCCTTTAAAAGGTGAATAATTAGGTCTTAGCTCTTATTTTTTATTAACTACTTCTGAGTAAAATTGATCAAATTGATCAAAGTCCATTTGCTGTTGTGCATCTGATAGAGCAACAGCTGGATCAGGGTGCACTTCTGCCATCACACCATCTGCACCAATTGCCAAGGCTGCCTTAGCCGCAGGGATAAGTAAATCCCGACGTCCTGTAGAGTGAGTAACATCTACAATGACTGGTAAATGCGTTTCTTGTTTTAAAATTGGAACAGCAGTAATATCTAATGTATTTCTAGTTGATGTCTCATATGTTCTAATTCCGCGCTCACATAAGATAATCTCACCATTACCACGTGAGTGAATATACTCTGCTGCATTGATAAAATCAGAAACAGTCGCTGACATGCCTCGCTTAAGCACGATCGGTTTGTTCACTTCTCCTGCTGCTTTTAGTAATTCAAAGTTTTGCATATTACGTGCACCAATTTGAATCATATCTAAGTACTCAGCAGCTTTTTCTACATCTGAAGGACTAACAATTTCACTAACAACAGCTAAATCATACTCATCAGCAATTTCCTTCAATATTTTTAGCCCATCAAACCCGAGTCCTTGGAAATCATATGGTGACGTTCTAGGTTTAAACGCACCACCACGAATAATCTTCAGGCCCTTATTTTTAATCTGCTCTGCAACTTGAGCTACTTGGTCGTAACTTTCAACTGCACATGGACCAAAGATGTAATGTGGTTCACCATTGCCAAATTTAGCACCATTGACATCAATAATCGTGTTTTCAGTTTTCCTTTTTCGAGAAACAAGTAAATCATTACTATGATCTTTTTCTTGTAACTCTAAACCAGCCTTAAAAATTTCTTTAAACAAATGAATAATAGTTGCATCCTTAAATGGACCTTCGTTATTTTTCTTAATTCGCTCCAACATGTCACGCTCTCGAACAGGGTCATACTTTTTGTCAGCACCATGGTTTTCTTTTGCTTGTGCAGTTTGCTTAACAAGCTCACCTCGTTTGTTAATCAACTCTAGTATTTCTAGGTTAACACCATCTAACTCTTCTCTTAATTGCTCTAACTCAGTCTTACTCACTTAAAATCCCCCTATTCCTTAATGTTTTTTTTTACACTCATAAACCAAATCAAATTTGATTCAGTAAAAATAATAATAGATTCACCAATTAAATAAGAATTAAAATTCATTATAGCTAAAAAAACAGCACTTGTCACTATATTGTTTAAATATTTTGTATTTTCTCTTAATTAATCAGAATAAACAAGCTGATGTTCATGACGATACTTATTGTACAGACCTGTTAAACTCCATTATAATTAGGTTATATGTCATTTTAAATCTGTTAAACTTAGATCGATAAGTATCAGAGAAGAAAGGATAAATTGCAATGGAAAACATAATTTTTACTCTCGATATTGGAACGAGATCAGTCATCGGATTGCTCCTAGAAGCTAACGGAAAAAAATACAAATTAATTGATTATGTCATGCATGAACACGCGGAACGCTCAATGCTAGACGGGCAAATACATGATGTCGTTCTTGTTTCTGAAGTGATCAGACGAGTTAAAACTGAATTAGAAGAAAGAAACTCAATTCAATTAACAAAAGTGAGTGTCGCAGCTGCAGGACGAGCATTAAAAACAAAACGCACATCGATAACAAAAACAATCGATCAACATCCATTAATGAATAAAGAGGACATTTTATTCTTAGAATTAAGTGCCGTTCAACAAGCACAGCATGACCTTGCAATTGAAGAGAATAATAAAAATAATCAAATCCCTTATTATTGCGTGGGCTACTCTGTGCTACAATACCGCCTCGACCAAGCAAATATCGGATCATTAATTGATCAACAAGGTGAACTCGCTGAAGTAGAAATCATTGCAACTTTCTTACCAAAGATCGTTGTTGAATCTTTATTATCAGCATTACAACGTGCTGATTTAGAAATGGCTGCACTAACATTAGAACCGATTGCTGCGATTAATGTGTTAGTACCAGAATCAATGCGTCGCTTAAATGTAGCGCTAGTTGATATCGGCGCAGGTACAAGTGATATTGCAATAACAGATGAGGGTACGATTACAGCATATGGCATGGTTTCTAAAGCTGGTGATGAGATAACCGAAGCAATCAGTGATCATTATTTATTAGATTTTAATGAAGCTGAACGGATTAAACGTGAATTAACGGATCGCGGTGAAGCAAATGTTACTGATATCCTCGGGTTTGAACAAACTGTTACAATCGATTCTTTATCCAAGAATATTAAACCTGCGATTGAAAAACTCGCGCAAGAGATTGCTGATAAGATTTTTTCATTAAACAATCGCTCGCCAATGGCGGTCATGCTCGTTGGTGGTGGAAGTTTAACACCAAAAATAACAGAAGCGATCGCAACAACATTAAATTTACCTAATAATCGGGTCGCCACTCGTGGTGTTGATGCGATTCAAAACTTTGAATCACTGATAGAAATCCCACCCGGACCAATGTTTATTACACCTATTGGGATCGGAGTAGCCGCTCAACAAAATCCGGTCCATTATATTAGTGTGACGGTTAATGATCGGGCAGTTCGTCTTTTTGATATGAAACAGCTCACTGTAGGCGACTGTTTATTAGCAGCAGGCATTCATATCGATAAAATGTATGGTCGCCCTGGGATGGCTTATATGATTACATTTAATAATCAACAGATTACCTTACCTGGTACATATGGAGAACCACCTAAAGTTAATTTAAACGGTCAACCAATAAAAGTTGATCATCCAATCAAACACGGTGATATTTTGCATGTTACGAAAGGTGAGGATGGAGAAGAACCAGTTGTCACGATCAAAGAGGTAGTCGATGATTTTGATCAATTCCCAATCAGATTTAATGGCGAAACCTTTCAAGTTGAACCGAGTCTTTATGTGAATCAAACGAAAGTGTCTCGTGACTATATTTTACAAGATCATGACGACGTTACTATAAAAAATTCAAAAATATTACTTGATTGGCTTAAAACAGCTGGAAAAGAATTTGTTTTAGTTGATTTGGATAAGTATACAGTCTTCCTCAATGAACAAAATGTCGAGCTCGAACAATTCTCGGCACAACTTAGGATTAATAATAAACGTGCAGATCTAAACCAAAGTTTGAAACCAAATGATCATATCACNTATACACCGAGTAAAAAGGTAACTGCTANAGATATACTCACAGCATTTAAGCTAAAAACTAAAGCCAAGTTAAATGTTGTCTACAATGGTGAGCGCGTTACACTTGATAAAACTGTGGCTGTTCTCGAGCAAAACAATCAACCACTGTCCGACAATGATCCAGTTCAGTCTGGTGCAAAATTAACAGTGCGTGAAGTCGATGATCAATCATTTATTTTTCAAGATTTATTTCGCTTTGTTTCAATCGATCTTTCCAAGGTTAAAGGAAATCTTACGATTCAAAGAAATGGCGAACCAGCGACATTCCTTGACCCACTAAATGAAAACGATGAAATTGAAATTACTTTTTAACAAATAATATGACTTCATATCACAAGGTAGGTCTTCGCACTATGTTGAGACATCTAAGCCTAATTAAAGTATCTCAATATAAAGAGGAATTCTTTCATATCTATAAATCCTATGAAAAGGATACAAAAATCGTGATATGAGCTAATCATGCCCTGTCTCGTTGGAAAATCATTATAGGGGGAACGAATAGGTGCTATTCATCAGAGATCACACTCTGAATCAGGACGATCTCTAACGATTATCAGCTATTCGTCGGAGATCACACTCTAAATCAGGACGATCTCTAACGATTATGGGCTATTCGTCAGAGATCACACTCTGAATCAGGACGATTTCTAACGATTATGAGCTATTCGTCAGAGATCACACTCTGAATCAGGACGATCTCTAACGATTATGAGCTATTCATCAGAGATCACACTCTGAATCAGGACGATCTCTAACGATTATGAGCTATTCGTCGGGGATCTGACTTATAATTGCTTTAATACGATAAACTGTTAGACATTGCTCATAAAGCGATCCTTAGCTATGTGACAAGCACGAAGTTCATCCACAATTAACAGATTTTATAATCAACAAAAAACGAATCCCATTTTGAGATTCGTTTTTTGTTGATTACTTTTCTTTTATGTCTTCTGCTGCTTCTTCGATCGCGTCTTTTACTTTCTCTGAAGCTTCTACGGCTGCTTCAGCTTTTTTTGTTGCTTGATCTTTAACATCCTCAGCTTTATCTGTAACTTCAGCGACATTATCTTTAGCTTTCTTTTTCGCTTCTTCTGCTTTATTTTTAATCATATTTTTTGTCTCTTGATACTTTTCTTCAAATTCTTGTTTTTTCTCAGTAACGATATCTTGTATGTGTGCTGATTGTTCTTTAGCATATTTTTTAAATTCATCGGTCTTCTCATAAGCGACATCTTTTAACTCAACAGCTTTATCTTTCAATTCATGTGCACCTTTATTAATGTCACCTCGTAATTCTTTCCCTGATTTAGGGGCAAATAAAAGTGCTAATGAAGCACCTACTAGTGTACCGACTAATGATCCGATTAAGAAATCTTTTGCATTAATATTGTCATTCGATTTGTTTGTCATTTTTAAATTCCTCCTATTTTATCATTATGATTCATTATAATTGATTATTCTTTTTACTTCTACGTTTGTTAATCAGTTCCATAATAACAGTTCCCCATTTAACGAGTTGAGCAGTTTCTTCTTTATTATCTAATGCAATTCCAGTCACTGAATTTGAAAATTGTTGCAGTGATTGATTAAAGCCAGTAATCGTTGTACCCAAACCAGTAACACTATCGACTAAACCATTTAAACGTTGTGATTTGTCACTAATATCATCAGCTAAAGCATTTGTTCGATTTAATAATAGTGTCGTCTCTGTTGTGATACCCTCCATTTGTTTTTCAAGGCCTTCAAGTGTGTTAGCGACGCTTCCCATCGTTCGCTCAGTTTCTTTTAATACTTTAATGAGGTATACAACAAGCGCCACGAAAGCTAGCGCGAAAATTATTGCTGAAATGTACAATAAATTTTCCATTGAATTGATCGACTCCTTTTATATGTAATTTTTATTTTTAATCTACTGATATTTACCCTTTTAAATAACTAATAAACATTCCCATATTATAAAATGATCTTAATTTAGCATGTTTATACATGGAAAAAAACCGCTCAATNATCCAATAATTAATGACTTGTTCTTGAGCGGTTTTACTTTAGCTATCTGTCGCTATTNCTTTATATGCTTGTTGGAATTTTTGAATATCGCCTGCGCCCATAAAAACGAGGATACCGTCTCGATTAGCTTTTAACTGTTCAGTCGTTTCAAGGGTCAAAATCTTACTATTAGGAATTAAAACTTGTAAATCTTCAATCGATAATTTTTTATCTGCTTCACGTGCTGAACCAAAAATATCACATAAAAATACTTCATCTGCTAGTTTTAAAGCCTCTGCAAATTCATTGAGAAATATTTTTGTTCTCGTATACGTATGTGGCTGAAAAATGGCCGTTACTTTACGCTCTGGATACTTCTTCCGAGCAGATTCAATTGTAACTTCAATCTCTTTCGGATGATGTGCATAATCATCAATAATGACCTGCTCATTTAATTTTTGCTCAGAGAAACGACGCTTCACACCAGCAAATGTGGCGAGATGCTTCATTTCGTCTGCGGACATTCCTTCATAATGACAGAGTGCAATCACTGCCAATGCATTCAAAACATTGTGATTTCCATACATTGGGATCGTGAAAGTGTCAAAAAAGTTGTGCCGAACATAAACGTCAAATTGTGTGCCCTCTTTTACTTCAGTAACATTTTTTGCTTGAAAATCATTCGTATCACTGAAGCCATAATAAACAACGGGAACTTTCGCTTGAATCTTTTGCAAATAGTCATCATCACCATATGCAATAATGCCTTGTTTCGCTTTTTCAGCCATCTCTTGAAATGCCGAAAAAACATCATCAATACTCGAAAAATAATCTGGGTGGTCAAAATCAATATTGGTCATGATTAAGTAGTCAGGTTCATACGCCAAAAAGTGGCGCTTATATTCACATGCTTCAAAAACAAAATAATCACTTTCTTGGTGACCCAAGCCCGTGCCATCACCGATTAAATAAGAGATCGGATGTGTTTCACTTAAAACATGAGCTAACAAACCTGTTGTCGATGTTTTACCATGTGAGCCTGTGACAGCAACACTTTTATAATTTTTCATCCATTCTCCGAGAAAATCATGGTAACGATAGATCGGTAAACCTAATTTTTTTGCCTCAACAATTTCTTCATGGTCATCGTTAAATGCGTTACCAGCAATAATCGTATAGCCTTCTTTTATATTCTCTTTCGAAAATGGTAAAATCGGAATATTTTTTTCATTTAATGCTGCATCTGTGAAAAATGTTTTTTTGACATCTGAACCTTGAACACTTTTACCAGCGTCATACAAGATATGGGCGAGTGCACTCATACCTGTTCCTTTAATGCCAATAAAATGGTAAGTCGTCATAAATGTGTACCTCCAAGGTTTTCTACTAACAAAATTTAAAACTAACAATTATTACCCAATAAGTTATTATAACATAACGTGAAACTTCAATCAGTCAAGGTCTCACTGACAGTTGCACTTCGATAATTTGAGTCATATCACAGATTGAACAGCAATTATTTTTTATAATCTACTTTTTCCAATCTTGGATTTGGTTGTTGTTGACGTCCTGCTTTTGATACAGGCTTGCCATTAAGGACAACGTTATCACCTGTGAAACCAATATTAATATCTAATAAGTTTCTGCCTACTCCATAGAGATCAACTGGGACATTTCTCTTTTCAAACATGCGAATTTTTTCTTCGGTAAAACCACCGCTAGCCATGATTTTAACGTGCTGGTAGCCTTCATCGTCTAATGCTTTACGTAAAGCAAAAATCAATTCCGGATTCACTCCACGTGGATCAAATTTACCAAGCAAATGTGCATTTCTTAAGAAATATTTATCAACCATATTTCCTGATGTATCAAGGCGAACACATTTTAAAGTCTCACCAAATTCACGGGCTACTTTTAGAGCATCCGTTATGACATCATTATTATAATCAATTAAGACAGTTAAGTCATCTTCAGGATAGACATCGTGATAGGCTTTTGCCGCTGCGACAGTATCACCTTCAAAGAGCTGGATTAATGCGTGTGGCATTGTTCCCATTCCTGTTTTACCCCACCATTCATTCATTGCGTGAGTGGCTTGGGCTGTAGAACCTCCAATAAAGGCCGCGTAACCATCACCAGCTTGTTGCGTATAATGATCATCTCGATCACCCATGAAGATAATTGGTTTTTGTTTCCCTGATGCTCTACCCGCTTTTACAACATTATACACATTTGTTGCAACAGATGTTCTTCTTGCTAAAATACCGTCGATGACACCTTCTAAATAACCAAACGATTGATATGATCCTTTAATTGTCAGGACTGTTTCGAATGGTGAAATTTTGTCACCATCTTTTAACGAGTGAATTTCAAGTTCTTCTGGATTGTCTGCAAATGTATGTAGTAAAGCAATCGCTTCATCCGTTCCACATAAAACAGCTTCATCTTTTTGAAAAAACTGCATGACGACTTCATTATTAGGTTTTGTTTTTTCAGCTATTTCTTTTGTTTTTAGAAAGTAAACAGCCGAGAACCAACCTTCTTTAAGGCGTTGATCGAATTTAAAGGTTTCATTTGTTAAACGATCAATTTCGCCATTTAGTTTCCTTGCGAATTCTTTTTCCATTGGTATCACACCTCATTAACTTATCTTAGAGTTTGGATTCATTTTGTTTATCAT
>JGI24708J26588_10002572_pt1 | contig 13648 bp, 10 predicted proteins | sample BioPla1DNA2_FD_26588 | JGI IMG/M metagenome (IMG submission 26588) | reverse complement strand
TGGATCACGTTATTGCTAGTGGACAGGATGTTAATATCTTAGTATTCGATACAGAGATTTACTCCAATACAGGTGGACAGTCATCTAAGTCTACACAGACCGGTGCTGTAGCACAGTTTGCTGCTGCTGGTAAGGAAGTTAAGAAGAAAGACCTTGCTGCAATTGCAATGAGCTATGGTTATGTATATGTAGCACAGATTGCTATGGGTGCTGATTATAATCAGACAATGAAAGCATTGAAAGAAGCAGAAAGTTACAATGGACCTTCCTTAATTATTGCTTATGCTCCATGTATCAGCCATGGTATCAAGGGTGGTATGTCTAACGCTATGACAGAAGAGAAGATGGCAGTGACATCCGGATACTGGCATAACTTCCGTTACGATCCTCGTCTCAAAGAGGAAGGCAAGAATCCATTCCAGTTAGATAGTAAGGAACCTTCCACAAGCTATCAAGACTTCTTAAATAATGAGGTTCGTTATAGTTCTCTTGCTCGTTCTAATCCAGAGAGAGCAAAACAACTCTTTGAGCAGGCTGAAAAGAATGCGAAAGAGAAATACGAGAAATTAAAGAAACTCGCTGAAATGGAGTAAGCTCTATAATTTCAAACGATAGTTCATAAGTTAATATGAATTAAAATAACAGGGTTAGTGAAAAGAATCACTAACCCTGTTTTTAAAATCTCTTGTATATGGTAATATACAGGTGTGTTATTCTACAGTAATAGAAGATAAGGAGTGAATGGTATTAGGAAATTTTCAAACACAACAAAGATTGGACTATTTATAGAAACTATCGGGATTATTGCGATAATTGTTCTTATATTATTAAACAAACCTGTACCTGACGTTATCATGTGGATTTTTAGCATTGGACTGGTTATTGTATTGATAACAGTATTATTTACAAAGAAAACAAATGTATAAAGAAAAAAGTTTTTAGTAATATCGAATGAATTATTTGCTATATCATTTTGATAAAATAAAAAAATAAAGTGGCCAACATGATTTTGACCACTTTATTTTATAAAAAATTGTCTTTAATGCACCTAACTGGATTCGAACCAGCGACCTTTCGCTCCGGAGGCGAACGCTCTATCCACTGAGCCACAGGTGCACGTCCTTAAATTCGGACTATGTTATTATATACTAAAAAATTGATTATGTAAAGAATAAAACTAAGGTATTTCAATTGTTAAACTAATGGCTCATAAAAGTAAAAGTCATATTATGAACTTAAATGTTACAAAAATGTTAAATAATATTACATAAAAATGAAATTATAGGTTGCATTTTTATATTACTTTTGCTAAAATAGGAACTAACTAGAAGGAATTCTGAATTCGTAATTTGAGGAGAACATTATGAAGCTTAAATATAAAAAGATTATCATGTTAACTACCATGAGCACTATGGGTATTGGATTGTTAACGCTTTCAATTAGTAAGGATAGCTCAAAAGCAGAGGAAAGATCCAATGATGCGATGGTTCAGGAAGCTAATTTATTACTATCTGCGGAAGGAGATCATGAGACATTAGCACTGGCAGATGATGCTCTTGCTATGGAGAATTCTGAAACCGCTTCTCCGACGGCAACGCCATCTCCCACACCAACTCCTATTCCAGTTTATGAACTGGAGAAGACAACGAATCAAGAGATCCAAACCCTTTTTGAGGAATACTATACTGCTAAGAATAGTAGTGATGTAGAGAAGATTAAGAGTTTATTAACCGATCCTTCTAAGGCTCCAACAGTTGAGCAACTACAAAGGAAGACAGAATACATTGATGATTACCGTAATATCGAGACCTACTTAAAGAAGAGTTTAGATAATGATGCTTATATTGCTTATGTATATCAGGAAATTAAATTTAATGGTGTGAATACAATGGCACCAGGTGTGTCTAAATTCTATCTGGTTCAGGATGATAATGGCAAGTATAAGATTTATTCTGATGAAATGGACGAAGAGTTAAAGGAATATTATGATGCAAGAAATAATGATAGTGACGTTCAAGAATTACTTAATATGACCAACGAAAAGGGTGAAGAAGCGAAATCTCAGGATGAGGACCTAAAGACTTTCTGGGATAGTATCGATAAACTTGCTTCAGAGCGGCAAGAAAATTCAGAAGAATAGAGAAATAGAAGATTGCAGAAACCAATGCGACGGAAAGAAGTTTTATATATTAATAACTTAAGAATAATTACTGCTGTAACGATAGCACATCGGATACAGCAGTTTTTTACGGTGTTTTATATACAGGTACTTGATACTATAATAATCGATTTTTAAAAAGTACAAGAGACCTATGAAGCCTATAAATTGTGGATAAAGTCTATCATTATAGGGTAAAAATAAGTAGACGGAAGATTTGAAATACAGTATAATTACACACATACTTGGGTGATTATTAAAATATATGTAGGAAGTGTGAGTATGTGATTTGTTACGAACAAATTGGCATATAGTGATGAAAGGCATGGTTATAAATGGCGAAACGTACAAAAAGATTAACGTCTCCTGATCAAGGAAATGGAGAAATTCGAATTAATAAATTCTTAAGTGAGGCAGGTGTATGCTCCCGAAGAGAAGCAGACCGGGCGATTCTTGAGGGGAAAGTTAAAATTGACGGAATTAAAGCTGTAATGGGTGCAAAAGTTACTAAAGATAATCTGGTCACCTATATGGGGAAGCCTGTTAAAAGAGAAGAAAAACTGGCATTGATTGCATTCAATAAACCAGTAGGTATTGTATGCACAACGGATCGTCGGGAACCTAACAATATAGTAGATTATATTAATTATAGTATGAGAATATATCCTATTGGTAGATTAGATAAGGATTCAGAAGGTTTAATACTATTAACTAACGATGGTAATATTGTAAATAAGATATTACGTGCAGAGTATCAACATGAAAAGGAATATATCGTCAAAGTCAATAAGGAGATTACCACTGAATTTATAAAGAAAATGTCATCTGGAGTACCAATTCTTAATACGGTTACAAAACCTTGTAAGATAAAGCCGATTGATAAGTATACATTTCGAATTATTCTAACGCAAGGATTAAATCGACAAATCAGAAGAATGTGCGAATATTTGAATTATAATGTAATAAGTCTTCAACGGATTCGAATTATGAATATTCATTTGGGAAGGCTGAAACCAGGCAATTATCGTAATGTTACAGAGAAAGAAATTGAAGGTATGAATAACCTTATCTATAAAAATAGAGCAAGATAAGCAGTTGACAATAACCATATATTGTGGATAGAAGTCTAATTTTTAAAGAACCATGTGGATAATTAAAACAAAAACAACTAATTGTAAAAATGCAATTAACATCGAGCAAAGNAATTTAATCCATGATATAAGATAAGAAGTAAACTAATAAAGAGGGAGGTTCGGTGTACAATGGACATCAAGCAGGAAATAGAGCAATTAAGGGAACTGATACAGTATCATAATGATAGATATTATAATCAGGATGATCCGGAAATCTCCGACTATGAATATGATCAATTATTAATGCGACTTGAAAAGCTAGAACAGGAACATCCGGAGATCGACAGTTCAGATTCTCCTACAAATAAGGTCGGTGGTACTGCGAAAAGGGAAGCAGGAATATTAGTAAAACATAATGTTCCTATGCTAAGCCTGCAGGATGTGTTTAATAAGGAAGAAGTCTTTGCTTTTGTTGAGAAAATACAAAACTTAAGAAAGGACGCTGTCTTTTGTGTTGAGAGGAAGATTGATGGTTTGTCCGTAGTCCTACGCTATAGCGATGGTAAGCTAACTACAGGTGTTACCAGAGGGGATGGAATTAGCTATGGTGAGGATGTTACTGATAATATAAAAGTGATTAAGGATGTAAAAATGAAATTAAAGGATGCACCTCCCTATATTGAAATTCGAGGTGAGGTGTATATGAAGACTGCGGATTTTGAAGCGGTTAACGAGAAGCTTGAGGTAGTTGGTAAGAAATTATTTGCCAATCCAAGAAACTGTGCTGCAGGGACACTGCGCCAGCTAGATTCCAATGTAGTTAAGGAACGCAAATTATCCATGTTCATTTTTAATGTGCAAACAGCCGATGGAATAACCTTTACAAGCCACTCGGAAAGCTTAGAGTGGTTAAAAAAGCAAGGGTTAAAAGTAATTGAAGGGTATCGACTATGCCATACTGCCGAAGAAGTATGGGAGGCTATAGTTGAAATTGGGGAATCTAGAGGAAGTCTAGCATATGATATCGATGGTGCTGTTGTTAAGGTGGATAATCTTGCACTGCGCGAGGAGTTAGGAGCTACAGCAAAGGTGCCTAGATGGGCAATTGCCTTTAAATATCCTCCTGAGGAAAAAGAGACCAAGGTAAAAGAAATTCGTTTGACTGTTGGGAGAACTGGAAGAATAACACCAACTGCTATTTTTGAGCCTATTCATTTGTGTGGAACTAAAGTTGAACGGGCAACTTTGCATAACCAAGATCGCATTGACGAATTGGATGTTCGTATTGGTGATACGATTGTGGTTCGTAAAGCAGGAGAAATAATTCCAGAAGTTTTATCCGTTAAGAAAGATAAGAGGCCGGAAGGAACTGTACCGTATAAAATTCCATCGGAATGCCCTAGTTGTGGTGCTCCGACTGTTCGTGATGAGAATACAGCGGATACAAAATGTACAAATTTGAATTGTCCAGCGCAGTTGGTCCAGCATATTATTAATTTTGTTGGCCGTAATGCTATGGATATTAAGGGCTTTGGTGAGGCTTACATCGAAGTATTAATAAAGGAAGGGTATCTGAAAGATATCTCTGATATCTATTATTTGAAAAATTACCGGGATGAATTGATAGAGAAAGGTCTGATAGGAAAGGAGAGGAATACGGATAAACTCCTTAAAGCGATTGAAGACAGCAAGCAAAATGACATTGATCGACTTATAACAGGCTTTGGAATACGTAATATTGGTAAGCAAGCAGCAACGGAATTAAAGAAATATTTTAAATCAATCCATGAATTGCAGAATGCAGAATATGAGGACCTGGTAGTAATCAATGATGTAGGAGATATTAGTGCGAGAGCGATTGTAGAGTTCTTTAAAAATATTGACAACCGTAAGATTATTGAACGGTTGGAACAGGCGGGTGTCAATCTTAACTCCTTAGAGGATACAAGTGGAGCAGATAATCGATTGGAAGGTTTAACCTTTGTAATAACGGGAACATTGCCTACCATGGGACGAAGAGATATGGAGACACTTTTGAAAAATTATGGTGCTAAAGTATCCGGTAGTGTCTCTAAGAAAACTAGTTATGTGGTTGCAGGTGATAATGCAGGAAGCAAGTTAGCAAAAGCAAATGAGCTTGGCGTACCAGTGCTAACCGAAGAAGAAGTTATTAGTAGGCTAATGTAGGATTATATATGCATAATTATGATGGTAATTTTAACCAATAACGATTGATTTATTTTAATAAACATGATATGATGTTTTCTGCTTATACTTATTAATAAGTATAAAGCCATAGTTTAAGAACAAGGCTAACGTGATTTAACGGAAGGCTGTAAAAACATATCAATACAATATCGAAGATGGTGAGACAATATGCCTATTAAAATACAAAGTGATTTACCTGCTAAAAAAATTTTAGAAGATGAAAATATATTTATTATGGACGAGACCCGCGCCTTGCATCAGGATATTCGTCCTCTGAAGATTGCGATACTTAATCTGATGCCAATCAAGGAAGATACAGAGGTACAATTATTAAGAAGTCTATCGAATACGCCGCTTCAGGTGGATGTAACCTTTCTTACAACAGGGACCTATGTAGGAACTCATACACCCACAAGCCATTTAGATCAATTCTATCTAACCTTCGAAGATGTGAAAAATCGTAAATTCGATGGTTTGATTATTACCGGAGCACCAGTTGAGTTGATGGAGTTCGAAGAGGTGGATTACTGGGAAGAGTTAATGAAGATTATGGAATGGTCGAAGACTCATATTACATCGACATTACATATCTGCTGGGGTGCTCAGGCTGGTTTATATTATCATTATGGAATTAAGAAAAAGCGTTTAGATAAAAAGTTATTTGGTATATTTGAACATAGAGTATTAAAGAGAAAAACCCCTTTTGTGAGAGGGTTTGATGATATCTTTTATGCTCCACATTCCAGATATACAACGGTTCTCAAAGAGGATATCTTACGTAATGAAGAACTCATCATTCTTGCAGAATCTGAGGAAGCTGGAGTGTTTATTGTTATGTCTAAAGAAGGAAAACAGATTTTTGTTATGGGACATCCAGAATATGACAGAGTATCCCTTGATCGTGAATATAAGAGGGACATCGCCAAAGGGTTATCAATCGATTTACCGCAGAATTATTATCCTGAAGATCTCCCAGGAGAACGTCCTAACTTAGTATGGCGGGCGCACGCGAATATAATGTACACAAATTGGCTCAATTATTATGTATATCAAGTCACCCCATATGAGTTGTAGGAGTATTTAATTTGCTAAATCATCTTAATATAAAGAATTAGGGATCTATATACAAAAAATGTATATGGATCTTTTTCTTTATTGAGAAAGAGGAGATTTCTATGATTATATGTAATCTGTAGTAAATTGTTTAGATAATGTACAAAACACAGTACGCACAGTTAATTTCATAATTATAAAAATACATATGGAAAAATTAGGCATCTTATGATAGAATACTTAATTAGCAGAGTCTTTACCCTAAAATTCGTGTTCTAAATTATAAACAATCAGAGATGGTGAAGTGAATAAAAATTAGATAAATTTATGAATCCTAGTGACAAAATAATCGAAGAAGGATATAATTAAATGGTTAAGAATAAATATAACAATGTTAATAAACTAAATAACATATAACATCAGTGATATGCTAACTTAGCTATCCAGTAGCAGCATGGAATATACTTGTATTAGAGAGTAACTTATTATTTATTGTTTCTTATTGGGGGAGTAAAGTTGAAACTGATTGAGTATTTACAAAGCAAGTCTACCACATGCATGTTATTATGTATTATAATTGAGACTATTTTTATCGTTGCTCTTGGGATAATCATTATGCTTTTGAAAAAAAGGGGTAATAAAAATATAGAATATGCTCAAAAGTTAAAGCAAATGCGGGATACATTCCGATTGGAAGGAGAACGATATCGAATTGCCACGGAGTTATCACAAGATGTGATATTCGAATACCGCATTGATGATGATGAAATGATTAGTACAGATAAATTCCGTGAATTATTTGGGGGAGAGCTAATTATCTCTAATTTTGCTGAGAAATGTTGGGACAGGCAAGATAAGGTTCATCCGGACGACTGGGGAATTTATCTCGAATATTGCCAAGAATTAAAAGAAGGAAAAAACATAGTTCAGACAGAATTTCGTATGAAAAATCTATTAGGGGAATNTATTTGGTGCCAGGCAATGGGAAAAACCATTTATGATGAGCAGAAAAAACCTCTTCACGTAATTGGTAAGATTGTGAATATCGATATACAGAAAAAGGAGTTGGAGGCTTTGGAGTATAAAGCAACCAGAGATCTGCTTACCAATGTATATAATAGGGAGGTTACTATTAAGAAAATTGATAAGTTTATATCTGGTAACAAGAAAAACAAGCATATGTTGATGTTTGTAGATTTTGATGATTTCAAACTTATTAATGATAATTATGGACATCTAGTGGGAGATAAAATTTTAATTTATGTAATCAATAAAATTAAAGAAGTATTTTNAGATGGAGAAATCATTGGTAGGATTGGTGGAGATGAATTCGTAGTCTTTGCCGGTAATATTACGGATGAGAATGAGGTATTACATAAAGCAGCTAAACTTCGGTGTGCGATGGAAACAACCTATATGGATAAGGGTAATGCTATCCCTATCTCAGGAAGCATCGGTGTCGCTATCTACCCGGAGAATGGCTTATATTACGAGCAGTTGATGGAACGGGCAGATAACGCATTATACCGTGCTAAGGAGCAAGGGAAGAATGGATTTATGATATATTCTCCAATTATTTAAAGTCTTCTTTTGAAATCGCGCGGGTAATCATTAATAATCCAATGCAAATGACGCAAAACAGAACGCAAAAAGTCAGTATTAGGATGACTTCGTTGGTTTGCGTCATTTCTTTTATGTATTCATAGCTTTCCTTAAGTAGAAAACCAGCGAATGCAACAACCAAACCTGGCTTCACCAGACTATTGCCAACTTCAAATGGAAAACGTACATATTTTGCTACCGCTATACCATCCAAGATAGTAATTATAAGCTGCCCAACAAGCAAGGCAATTAGGTATCCTGAGATACCTCTTGATGGTATTAAAATTATAATTAGGAGAATTTTGCTTATGGAGCCAGTTATGGAATTAAGAAAAGTGATATGTGCTTTACCAAGTCCATTAATAATACTCCCAAGAGTTGTTGTAAGATAAATTAAGGGGCACAGCCATGCAAGAATAGTGAGGTAGGTTCCTGCTTCTTGTGTATGGAATACTGAGGTACCCAAATCTTTGCCAAAAATGATAAAAATACCTGTGCTAAAGATTCCTATCATTAAACTATATTTTATTGCAACGGCTGTAGTTTTACCAATCAACCGTTCATTATTTAACGCCTGCGCCTCCGAAACTGTTGGTAGCAGAAGGACAGCTAATGCATTAATTAGTGCTGTTGGGAACAGAATAAAAGGCATGGACATACCGGTTAAAATACCATAGGTACTCAATGCTTGGGAAGTCGTCAAACCAAATCTACGTAACATAGTTGGAATGAGGACGGTTTCAACGCTGTGTAATATATTAATTAGCAAGCGGTTTGCTGATAGAGGTACACTTAAAGATAGGATATCTTTTGTTATCTGCCTTTTTTCTGTTACTTTCGCATTAGGATCCGGTCCTAGTACGATAAGGTCCCTTGGTGGTTTGCTAAAGAAAAGGGATAGAAAATTATAAAGACAGGAAGCAATTTCACCGAATACAATTCCTAAAACGGCCAGTTCACATGTGACGGTAAGATTCCCATTGCCTGCCAGTAGCGCTATAATATAAACTGCTATAACACGGATAAGCTGTTCCAATAGTTGTGTCGAAGCTGGTATAGCAGCTTTTTTTAAACCATAATAATATCCATTAATACTGGAGGTCACACCACAGAAGGGAAATACAATAGCCATGATACGAAGGGACTGGGCACTCCTTTCTTCAAGTAGGAAACGTATCGCTATATAGTCAGCACCTCGATATACAAGTATCGACATAAGAAGTGCTAAAGAAACAGACATTAATAATCCGATACCTAGGATTCGATTGATGTTTTTATCATTTCGCTTACCAAGTTCGGCTGCAACGAGTCTAGAGAGGGAAGTCTGAATACCGGTTGCATAGATGGTAAATGCGATGCCGTAGACCGGAAAAATAAGCTGATAAATACCCAAAAGCTCTGCTCCCATAGTATTTGAGAGGAATATTTTATAGAAGAAACCAATAACCCTTGTAATAAAACCTGCCAAGGTAAGAATCATTGTTCCTTTAAATATATTATTTCTTTTAATAACATGTATTTGTTCTGCGGTTAGTTTTTTATCAGCCATATAAAATACCAAGCCTTTCATCTGAGCCTGTAAACTTTTGAATCGTAGATTGAGAGATGGTTAACTCTACAGTTTATAAAGCTCACTTTTTTATTATATTTATTCCAATCTATGACAACTTATGTTATTGGTAAATATAAATTTCTTAAGAAACTAACAGGAATTATTAATGATTAAAATATTTGGATAAAATGTAAAAATATTATTGACAGTTTAATACCCGAGTGTTATATTTAAAACCGAGTGATTTAATCGGAATTAGATTGTTTAAAAATAAACAAAAAATTCTTAATATAAAATATCGGTATAATATTGTTGAACCTGTGAGAGGGGAAGGTGAGTGAGTTATGAAACTTTCTACCAAAGGAAGGTATGGTTTAAGGGCAGTGCTAGAACTTGCAGTTCATGAAAGTGATGAAGCAGTAGCATTAAGTCTGATTGCGGAAAGACAGCGAATATCTATGAATTATTTGGAACAATTAATTCCAAAACTCAGAAAGGCTGGAATTGTAAAAGGAATCCGAGGCGCCCAAGGGGGATATCTACTCNCGATGCCAGCAGATCAAATTTCAATAGGAGATATTCTAAGAGCATTAGAAGGGGACTTAAATCCAGTTAATTGTGCCGATGTTAGCAATGGTGACGGAAGTTGTAGCAACTCGGATACTTGTGTAACAAAATATGTTTGGAAGCGTATTAGTGATAGTATAAACGATGCCGTAGATGGGATCATGCTTTCCGAACTTGTGGAAGAAAGTAAAAGAGTGCAGGCTGAAGCAGAGATTCCAACAAACTCTGATAGCAAAAAGCAATCTTGTGGAAAATAATATATAAATATATTAGGAGATGACAACGTATGGAAAAGAAAATCTACCTGGATAATGCCGCTACTACAAAAACAAGACCAGAGGTCGTAGAAGCTATGTTACCTTACTTTACAGAGAAGTTCGGTAATCCGTCCAGTATCTATGAATTTGCTTCCCAGAATAAGAAAGCAGTTGATGAAGCTAGAGGGATTATTGCTAAGGCATTGGGAGCAGAGATATCAGAAATTTATTTTACAGGTGGTGGTACGGAGTCCGATAACTGGGCTTTAAAAGCAACCGCTGATGCATATGCTTCCAAGGGGAATCATATCATTACCTCTAAAATCGAGCATCATGCAATTCTTCATACCTGTGAATATCTTGAAAAACATGGATATGAAGTAACTTATGTAGATGTGAATGAAAATGGAATTATTAAATTAGATCAATTAAAGAAGGCAATACGTCCAACGACCATTCTAATATCGATTATGTTTGCCAATAACGAAATTGGAACTATTCAACCAATTAAAGAAATTGGCCAAATTGCAAAAGAGCATAATATATTGTTCCATACGGATGCTGTTCAGGCTTTTGGACAGTTGCCAATAGATGTAAATGAAATGGGTATTGATTTGTTAAGTGCCAGTGCTCACAAATTACATGGACCGAAGGGAATTGGATGCCTTTATATCAGAAAGGGAGCAAAACTCCGTTCTTTAATCCATGGCGGAGCACAGGAAAGACAACGTCGTGCGGGTACAGAAAATGTTCCTGGCATCGTGGGATTTGGAAAAGCTGTTGAGATTGCTTTGGAAACGATGGAGGAGCGTAAGGAGAAACAAATCCAACTTCGTGAGAGGTTAATAAAGCGGGTAATGGCTGAGGTTCCTTATACAAGAGTAAATGGGGACAGGATGAAAAGGCTACCTAATAATGTAAACTTTAGCTTTCAATTTATTGAGGGAGAGTCCTTACTTATTATGCTTGATATGAATAATATCTGTGCATCCAGTGGCTCTGCATGTACTTCGGGCTCCCTTGATCCATCTCATGTTCTTTTAGCTATAGGATTACCTCATGAGATTGCCCATGGTTCTCTCAGAATCACCTTAAGTGATGAGAACACAGAAGAGGAAATCGATTATACGGTAGATAAGATTAAAGAAATTGTAAATAAATTACGTCAAATGTCACCGCTGTATGAAGATTACTTACGAGGAAGTCGTCAAAAATAATAATTACTTTAAACATTGGAGGAAACTTATGTATACAGAAAAAGTTATGGACCATTTTTCTAACCCTAGAAACATGGGAGAAATCGAAAATGCAAGCGGTGTTGGTACCGTAGGTAATGCAAAATGTGGAGATATCATGAGAATGTATCTGGACATTGATGAGAATGGTGTAATCAAAGATTGTAAATTTAAGACTTTTGGTTGTGGAGCAGCAGTAGCAACCAGTAGTATGGCAACGGAATTGGTGAAGGGTAAGACTGTCCAGGAGGCTCTGCAAGTTACCAATAAAACGGTTATGGAAGCATTAGATGGACTACCACCAGTAAAAGTTCATTGTTCCCTATTGGCAGAAGAAGCCATTCATGCGGCTCTTTGGGATTATGCTGAGAAAAATAATATTAAAATTGAAGGTCTTTCCAAACCTAAAGAAGATATCCATGAGGAAGAAAAAGAACCTGAGTACTAAAAGCATAAAAACTAGGATGAATTAGGATGTAAAGAGATCCATTCGTCTGTAGTAATAAGAAGATAACATTAGAGTTAAAAATACGATTTACACGCAACTTTGTGCCTGAGGTCCAAAGTATGCAAGATCTGATGAAAGGCATGGTTATATAATGGAAAAAGTAGTTGTTGGAATGTCCGGAGGTGTTGACTCTTCCGTTGCAGCATATCTGCTTAAGAAGCAAGGATATGATGTCATCGGTGTGACGATGCAGATTTGGCAAGATGAGGATGTCTGTACGATGGAGGAGAATGGCGGATGCTGTGGACTTAGTGCCGTAGAAGATGCGAGGAGAGTTGCAGCAGTCTTGGATATCCCATACTACGTTATGAATTTTAAGCAGGAATTTAAGGATAATGTTATGGATTATTTTGTTCATGAGTATCTGCAAGCCAGAACTCCGAATCCTTGTATTGCCTGCAATAGATATGTTAAGTGGGAGTCGTTGCTGAAGCGCTCATTGGGTATTGGAGCATCTTTTATAGCAACCGGCCATTATTCTAGAATTACGAAGTTGCCCAATGGTAGATATACCATAAGAAAGTCAGTGACACAAGCTAAAGATCAAACCTATGCTTTATATAATCTTACACAAGATCAGCTGGCTCATACTCTTATGCCAGTGGGTGAATTTGCAAAGGATGAGATACGTAAGATTGCAGAGGAAATGAAATTACCAGTAGCAAATAAACCGGATAGTCAGGAAATTTGCTTTGTGACTGATAATGATTATGCCGGATTTATCAAAAAATACTTAGAGGAAAATGATTTAAAATTACAAGATAATCAATCATTTTCTAAAGATAGCAAACCAAATGGTCTAATGCCTGGTAATTTTGTGAATACATCAGGAGAAATCATTGGAAAGCACAAAGGATTGGTTCATTATACGGTTGGACAAAGAAAAGGATTAGGTTTAGCCATGGGACAACCTGTATTTGTCCTGGAACTTAGGCCAGAAACCAATGAAGTTGTAATTGGAAATGCTAACGAGGTGTACTCTGACCATCTATATGCCAACCGTCTGAATTTTATGGCGATTGCAGATTTGGAAGGTGAGATGACTGTTGAAGCGAAAATCCGATATAGCCACAAGGGTGCACGTGCTACAATAAAGAAAATAGCAGAAGATGTAGTATTATGTACCTTTGAAGAACCCCAGCGAGCGATTACTCCAGGACAGGCAGTCGTATTCTATCAAGATGACTATATCATCGGTGGGGGAACCATCTTCACGAATAAGCAGATTGGTCAATCCGAGTAGTAGGATGATTTACCAAGCTCACTCGAGTAAACATCATACGAGAATTGTTAAGTGCAGCATGCATTCTAATCAGCGTATATAATAAAAGCTGTAATAAGATTTACACCAACATAATTCAGGTGGGTTTTATTACAGCTTTATCTTTAGGGAAATTGTGTCCTAGACGATCAGAATGCTTCTATGTAGAGGCGG
>JGI24708J26588_10002571_pt1 | contig 13652 bp, 10 predicted proteins | sample BioPla1DNA2_FD_26588 | JGI IMG/M metagenome (IMG submission 26588) | reverse complement strand
TGTTATTGCTGAAGTTGATGAAGTGAAAATTTCCCTAGCAATTAGCAACCTTATTGAAAATGCTATTAAATATAACAATGACGACGGCTGGGTTCGGGTATCATTAAATGCAGATCATAAGTATTTCTTTATCAAGGTTGCGGATTCTGGAATTGGTATACCAGAAGAGGAGCAGGATTCTATCTTTGAGAGGTTCTATAGAGTAGATAAAGCCAGATCCCGGGAATCTGGAGGTACAGGATTGGGACTTGCAATTACGAGGAATGTAATCCAGATGCATCGAGGTGCGATTCGTGTATATAGTAAAGAAGGGGAAGGGACAACCTTTAATGTCCGGATACCTCTGAACTATATTTCATAATAAGATACATCATAATTCCAGTATCAAAATCAAATTCTATTTGCCATGAATATGAATAATAAATGCGTGCATATTCAAAAGGCTATTAAAGATAGGAAATGTGAAAGGATTATTTATGAAGAAAAGAATAGCATTGCAATTGTTTATGCTAATTATGATATTGTTTACCGGATGTTCAGTTTCAAATAAGAAGGAGCAAACGGAGCTTAGCGATGGTATTAATATATATTATATTGATTCCAAAACATCACAAATGGTTAGCGAAAGTTATACGATGACATCTGATACGATTGAGCATCAAATAGAAGAATTACTACAGATGCTCCGACAACCGCCACAAACAACGCTTTACAGGAATGCTTTACCGGAAAATGTTAGTGTTAAGGATATCAATTATAGCGAAGATGGAAGATTAACAATCAACTTCGATACCAATTATAGTACACTAATTGGTATCCCAGAAGTACTATGTAGAGCAACCATTGTGAAAACCCTTTGTCAAATTAAAGAGGTGGAATACGTAGAGTTTTATGTCAACGATCAGCCTTTAATTGATTCCAATGGAGTTGTGGTGGGATTAATGACCGCAAATGACTTTATCGAAAGTATTGAATCTGAAACCAACTACCAAGTGTCTTTATATTTTGCTAATGAGGAAGGTACCGGTTTAATTGATTACAATACTAATATCAATTATAACGGAACGGGAACAATAGAAGAATTAGTAATTAAGCAGTTGATCAATGGTCCTACGGAAGTAGGAATGTTTCCTACCATTCCGGAGGGAACAACACTACTTAATGTCACGACTAAGGAAGGTATCTGTTACGTCGATTTTAATGAAAAATTTCTAGATAAAATACCGGAGATAACTAATGAGACTGCCATATATTCCGTAGTAAATAGTCTAGTAGAATTACCGAAACGAAATATAAGTAAAGTGCAATTTCTGATTAATGGAGAGTCAATTCCTACTTACCGTGAGGGTTTTCCTTTTGATGTATATTTTGAACGGAATTTGACCTTGATTGAAAGCGCAAAATAAAGGGGGTATTGTTTGGTTAAACGGCCACTGGTCTGGGTGCTAGGGGCATTTATCATGGGAACGCTGTTAGCATGGTATAAGATCGAGATAGTCATTGTATTATTACTGATGTTAGCGGCGTTTTCTATAATCTATCTTTTATTCTTTCACCTGGCTAAGGAGTATGTAAATCGTCACGATTGTTTCCTATGGTCTCTTCCTATTATATTACTCCTTGGATTTATGGCGATGACAGAACAGATGAAAGTGCCTGCACTGGAGTGGGTATTTGAAGAAGAGGCAGAGTGTAGGCTTTCTGGAACCATAACTCAGATTGTTCAGAAATCATGGGGGNTAAGCTTATATGCATCGAATATTACCGTTTATCTATCAGAAGAGGAAGCTTATCACTGTGAAAATGTCCTTATCTATTGCTCAGGTGAACAAAATTATCGCATAGGTAATGGAATTACCGTCTATGGTCAAATAAAGAAATTTTCTCAGGCTACCAATCCAGGCCAATTCAATGAAAAATTATACTATCAGACACAAAATATCGATTATAAAGTAATGGCGGATGAGATTCGAATTACGAATCAAGAGCATTCTCCTTATTACGATTTTTTATCTCGTATGAAACAAAATTTGATACATGTTTATCGAAACATCTTAACCGAGAAAGAAGCTGGTACAATCATCGCGATGCTTCTTGGTGAAAAATATCTTCTTGATGATGGGATCAATGAATTATATCAACAAAATGGCATTTCCCATATCTTGTCTATCTCAGGACTTCATGTCTCTTTACTTGGCATGGCAATCTATAAACTTTTAAAGCGCTTGAAGTTTCCTTTTACCCTTTCAATTATACTGGCAATTATATTTCTTTATAGTTATGGAGCACTAACTAATTTCAGTGTGTCAACCGTTCGCTCTGTAATTATGATGGTTTTATTATTACTTTCTGCAATCTTTGGCAAAACTTATGATATGCTTTCTGCAATTTCTCTTAGTGCATTTCTAATTCTGTTAGGCAATCCAATACAACTGTTTAATGTGGGTTTTCAACTATCCTTCAGTGCGGTTTTTGGAATGGCTGTGTTACTTCCTTGTTTTCAAAAACTCTTTTCCTCTAAACCAGTACTCGGTGAAATATATGTCAGTATTAGTGCACAGATAGCTACTATGCCATTTGTTCTGTTCTACTTCTATCAACTTCCGATATATAGTGTATTCATTAATCTTCTCCTTCTACCTTTATCTTCCTTACTACTTCTAACAGCTCTTATAGCTGGAGTCGCGGGAACTATCGCTATGCCGATTGGAGTATTCTGCATAGGTGCTAGCAGTTATATCCTACGCTTCTACGAGTGGATATGTGGTATTGGAGCCTCGCTTCCCAAGCATCTAGTCACTATTGGTAGGCCGGATATACCTCGCATCCTGTTATATCTTGCTCTATTGCTGTTTTTCCACTGGAGTGTTCATAGATACAAGAAAAAGAGGCTTATTTTCCTCTTGCCTATTGCCTTATTAATTCTAATCCTTCCGGATAGGAATGTTGGACTGGAAATAACAATGCTGGATGTTGGGCAGGGGGAGGCGATTTTTATGGAAACGGAAAGGGGTACCACCTATTTGATCGATGGNGGTAGTTTGGATACAAAAAGTGTAGGAAAGTACCGTATACAACCATTTCTATTATCAAATGGTGTCGACCATATTGACTATGTTTTTGTATCACATACGGATCAAGATCACATCAGTGGCCTGAAGGAATTAATGCAAGAAGGAAAAATTAAGATACATAATTTGCTGTTACCGTACTTGCTTCATTCGTATAAAGAGGAAGCCTATGTGGGGCTAGAGGAATTAGCAAAGAGCTCAGGTATCAATGTTAATTATTTCAGTAAAGGAGATTTACTAAGTGATGGGGAACTAAAGATTACCTGCCTGCATCCATCCATGGAGTATGTGCCATCTTCGAAGAATTCATACTCTATGGTATTAAGTGTTTCTTTTGTAGAATTTGATTTATTACTCACTGGAGATCTTGAAAAGGATGGGGAAGCTATACTAATGGCAACGTATCCATACGACTATGATATCTTAAAGGTAGCCCATCATGGATCTAAATACTCAACCTCGGAAGGATTTCTACAAATTGCTAAGCCTGAGCTAGCTTTAATTTCTTGTGGAAAGGCTAATAGGTATGGTCATCCTCATATTGAGTTATTGGATAGATTGGATGAAGTGGGAAGTGAAGTGGTTATAACATATGAAAGTGGAGCTATTACTATTATGACGGATGGGAAGAAGATGGTGGTTGAGGAGTATCTTGAGTAGAAAGATTTACTTCATAGCACTAGCAATATTGTGATAATCTGCTATAATATTGTTATTATAAAAGGCAATCGCTACAGAGTGGTTGACCGTGAGCAAAAATGTAAAAACCTTCCTGACCGTCAAGTACAGGGAAGGTTTTTTTATGTGAGTGACATATTAGATAAATAAATGTCAGCAATGCAATAATAAACATTCCGAATTGAACTAAATCCACAGATGGGAGCAATAATTGTCTCTTTTATGGGTCCATATTAAAATTTATTGTATATTTCCTTGGAATACCAGGTCCTTATCTTTGCAAAGATATTGTACCGCTTTTCGACCAGTATCCAGGGCAATAGGTAATCCACCTGGAGGTTGTATTCTTTGACCGGCAAAGTATAGATTACTAATATTTTCAGAAGTAGCAGGATAGTTAATCATTTTATCGCCTGCCTCCATAAGTGTCATCCATGAGCCATGCTTTGTTCCACAGTATCGTTCATATGTAAGTGGTGTGGCTACATCTATTACAGACACTTTGCCAGAGGTTTGCGGTAAATATTTCTCCAGTAAATTTATTATTAACTTTGTGAACTTTTCCTTTTCAGATTTGTATTCTCCACTTTCTTTTTTGCTTTTCCAGTATTCATAAGTATCACCGGAGAATATTGCTGTTAGGGTGCTGCACCCGCTGGGAGCATAACCCTTATAAGAAGAGTAATTATAAAGGCTAAAATAAGTATATTCCTGCCCGGCAAAAGCAACTGGTTTTTCTAAAAACACGTTTTGTGCTGATGTTTTTTATTTGGCTGAAATGGACGGACAGATTGTGGGTATACTTGCTTGCGCAAATAACCGACAGCGTGCCATGCATATAGAAAAAGATACCATGAAAAAAGGTCTTGGCTTTATAAAGGGGAATTTGGCATATTATTTGTTAAATAAAGAATTTAATACTCCATTAGCCTATCCGGATGATATAACTTACATTGAATGTGTTGCTACAAGTGAGTCGGCACGCGGAAAAGGTGTTTGTACAGAACTGTTTCGGTATGTTATGAAAAACTACCATATCGGCAATATATCCTAGATGTAGCAGATACTAACCATGCTGCCTATAGATTATATAAGAAACTGGGTTTTTCAGAGTTTAATCGAAAAAATGAAAAATATCCCAAAATAAAAGGTTTAAATCAAAGAATTTATATGAACTGGTCTAAATAGATATAAGATTAATATTTGTTAAGAATATTTATTTTGATTCTGAAATTTTGCTATAGCCATATTCCCAATTTTCCAAATCATCCATAAAAGGATCAAATTCATTGGCCTTGCAATAATAGATGGTATCTCCTAATACATCGATCGTATTAGAATTATAATATCCACCCTGGAACAAGATTGATGACTTATCTTTTAAGTCTATTAGATAGATCTGTACAGGGTTGCTGTCACAGTCTAATATTATTTTCAAGTATCCATCATCCATCATGCCTTTGCTAAAATAAGCAGATGGATCAATGTTTGGCAGATCCTTTATATTTAAATAAAGTTGTGGGTTCTCACCATTTGTCTTCACTGAATAAACAGCTAATGTATCGAAGAAATCCGTATTAATCCCATAATATACATGGGTCTCATTTACTCCTAATAAAGTAAATGTATTAGGTTGATACCAGTGGACTTCCAAGTTCTCCAATTCTTCTTTAGTTATAGTATGAATGGTAGAAAATGTTTCTCCCTTTACCTTATTAATTCTCATTTCCTCTGATTTATCTGATATGGAAATATAAAATAGGTCATTTCCATTGGTTTTCAAATCATAAATATCAATCTCGGCATCAATTTCCGCCTTATTATTTCCGTTAAAATCAATATAGTACAGACGATCAGTGGGATCCTTTCCATTGTTTTTGTTATTCGACTTTTTGCTGACATAATAAATACCATCTTCCATTACAACAACTTCGATTGGATTGATGGAATTCAACTTTGCAAGAACGGTCTTATCACCCTTGTTATTAATACCAATAATTTCTTTTGTCTTCTTATCCAAGGCTATAATATTATCATTCGATATACCTAAAATAGATGCTGTTCCTTTAAATAATTGGACTTTATTTTCTCCATCTACATCGATGCGATAAATATCATCATTCTCATGATAATATAAATTATTACCCAGAAGATACATTTCACTAGGATTTAATTGACCGTCTTTTAGGGTGACTAAGGTTGCTTCTTTTGAGGTTTTTGTATTTTTAACAACAATATTTGTTTCAAAGAATTTTCCACTGCGGTAAAATACAAAATGCCCTTGAGCTATAGCACTCTTTCCATAAGCAACTTCATCTGAAGGCTTGAAATTCTTTACAATATCTTTAATTCCAGAGGTTGGCACCTTTGTCGCTTGTGGAGTTGTTGTTGGCTCTGGTGCGTTTGTATTATCTAACTTCTTTGTTGGCGTTGGATCTGCTGAAGGATGATCAGTAGATTTTCCTGGTGTAGATGATACGGTTGTAGCTTCCTTAGAACATGCAATTGTAAATATTGTTACTAATAATAAAGTGCCAAACAGTTTAAAAAATTTATATTTTTTTCTCTTATATAAGTATTTATTGTCATTGATATGTTTTTTTGACATTCTTGAGCCTCCATTTTCCTGCCTTAACTTACTGTCATTGCAGATTTTTAAGCAATTATGTACTTAAGTTCTTAAGCTAACATATTAGAAATATTATGATTTTATATCAACTTCTACTATAACTTTAGACGATAGTCCACTTGTTATAGTTTCACTAAAATTTATTAACTCATACTGCAAGAATAAGAATTTCACATAATAGATCCTATTGATGTGGGGATAGATATTGAAATCAATAAGGGGTCAGAGAAATCCATGAAAAGAAAACAATCTGGTTATTTATCTATAGTAGTACTTATGATAATTGTGTTCGCTATGGGAGTGTGTAGAAAAGTAACTTAAGAAAACTTTACTTTTCGGCGTAATATGATTATAGTAAAGGTAACAGGAGACATAAGGTTAAAATTATGCTTGCCCTAGATTAGGAATAAAAAATGATTATTCATTACCTGGACAGTAGAGGATAATCATTTTTTATTGTGTAATTTTATAAGAACAACAATAAAAGTAACAACTATAAATTTCAATTTACTTGTTCATTGACACATTTAAATCTGGTATATTATGTACATATTTTAGTATGAATAGGAGCGAAACAGTTATGAAATTTACAAAACTTAAAAAAAGTTTAGAATGCCTAGGTTATAAGGTAAGCGAATTTAGTCATGCTGATGAAGCAACAGAGTATTTATCTAATCAAATGAGCAATAGAACGATAGGTATAGGTGGCTCAGTTTCCGTAGAGGAAATGAAATTATATGATGCTCTAGCATCTCATAATGATGTGTATTGGCATATGCGATTACCTGATAACGTGAGCGCTATGGAGATAAGAAAGAAAGCAAATCTTGCAGATATTTATATCTCATCAGTAAACGGAATTGCCGAAACAGGAGAAATTATTAATATTGATAACACAGGAAATCGTGTATCTGCAATCAGTTTTGGGCATGAAAAAGTTTATTTAGTTGTTGGTGAAAATAAAATAGCTTCAAATTATGTGGATGCTCTAGATCGAGCAAGAAATATAGCAGCACCTCTTAATGCAAAACGTTTAGGTGTGAAAACCCCATGTGCGGTAAAGGGGGATAAATGTTACGACTGTAAAAGTCCACAGAGAATATGTAGAAATTTTTCTGTATTATATCGAAAACCTACAGGATGTGAATATGAAGTTATTTTAATTCATGAAAAGCTTGGATACTAGCGATGCGATCATTCTAATAAATGTAAAATTTGGATTAATCTAGCTGCTTATATTATTGAACAATATTTCCTAAGTGCTGAGTTTGTTGACTTATCTTTTTCTTTACAAAAATGATATTTGGCCTATAATTATATATGGATCTTCCTGTTTTTGCATTATAAGAATAAATGTTGAAACGCTTTGCTAATATTTTGATATAATAAGTATAGTGAGCAATGTAAGCTTGCAGAAGTTCCAGAATAATTTAAATAGGAGGTCATTCTATGTACCTTGATCAAATGTTAGATAAATTAGAATATACTTGTCTTAAGGGCAATGTGCATACACCCGTTACAGAGCTGATTTACGATTCAAGAAAGGCGACCAAAGATTGTGTATTTGTTTGCATTACCGGAGCGATATCGGATGGGCACATCTACATACCGGACGTTATAGAAAAAGGTGCATCAGCTATTATTGTAGAAAAGGACGTAACAGTAGAGTCTGATGTAATCGTAATTAAAGTAAATAATACAAGGCAGGCACTGGCATATATGTCAGCTGCTTATTTTGATTATCCAGCGGAGAAATTAAAGACAATAGGAATCACGGGTACAAAAGGAAAAACCACAGCAACCTATATGATAAAATCCATTCTGGAACAGAACGGTATCAAAACTGGTTTGATTGGTACGATAGAAACCATAGTTGGAGAGAAATCAACCCCAGCCAATAACACCACACCGGAGTCCTATACAGTACAGGAAACATTTGCTGAGATGGTGGAAGCAGGTTGTCAGTGCGTCGTAATGGAAGTATCTTCCCAAGGCCTGATGCTAAACCGGGTGGATGGATTTACCTTTGATTATGGTATATTTACTAATCTAGAACCGGATCATATAGGAGAACACGAACACAAAGATTTTGATGATTATTTATCGTGTAAGAGTAAACTATTTCGCCAATGCAAGATCGGCATTATTAATATAGATGATTCTCATGCCAATGAAATTCTTAAGGGACATACTTGCGAGGTAGAAACCTTTGGTTTCTCAGAGCAAGCAGATCTACGTGCAGTGGATGTAAGATTAGAGAAGAAACCGGGCTTCCTCGGTATCGCATATCGTTTGCAAGGGATGTTAGAATTTGATATTGAAATTGATATTCCAGGTAGATTTAGTGTCTACAATTCCCTTTGTGCAATTGCGCTTTGTAGGCATTTTGGGGTGGAAGAAGATGCGATTAAGAAATCCCTTAGCCAAGTAAGGGTGCGAGGGAGAGTGGAGCTTGTTCCTATTTCAGATAAATTCACATTAATGATTGATTATGCACATAATGCAATGAGTTTGGAAAGTCTGTTAACAACCTTGAAGGAGTACCAACCAAAGCGACTGGTTTGCCTATTTGGATGTGGTGGAAACCGAGCTAAGAGTAGGAGGTATGAGATGGGAGAGGTGGCTTCAAAGCTCGCTGATCTGACGGTTGTAACCTCAGATAATCCTAGATTTGAGGAGCCCCAGGACATTATCAATGATATCCTTATTGGTGTGAAAAGAGGCCCAGGTAAATATGTGACAATCATCGACCGTAAGCAGGCAATTAAATACTGTATTGAAAATGCCGAAGAAGGTGATGTCATTGTATTGGCAGGAAAAGGCCACGAGGATTATCAGGAAATTCGTGGTGTAAAGTATCATATGGATGAGCGTGAACTTATTCAAGAAATTATAGAGGGAAGATAGTAAGCAATTATATAGTAAGAGGATGTTAGTATGCACTTACTGTCAACAAAACCTCATAAGTAGATATATATATAATGGGAATGATTATAATATTTAGTCTATTAGCTACCGTTGTTCATTTACCTCAACACCTAAGCTACAAGATATGCTATTATATAATGTATTAATAGCTATTTCTAGGTTTAGAAGGTATAACTTCGGTAGCTTTCTATAGCTGAAAATTGATAACATAGATTAATAAAGAACAAAGGAGGCCATAATGTCTGATCAAACTTATGCAGATATTATTATCGACATATCGAATGAAAACTTGGACAAGACATATCAGTATGCTATTCCTGATCAATATCTTACTCAGGCGAAAATTGGTGCTCCTGTTGTGGTATCCTTTGGCAAAGGGAATCGACAAATTAATGGGTATATTGTTGGGCTATCCAAGGAACCTAAAATAGAGATAAGTAAGATTAAACCGATTACGGAAGTGGTTGAAGGTGCACCGGTAATTGAAAGCCACCTTATATATCTTGCCTACTGGATTAAGGAGAACTATGGTGGAACCATGAATGATGCCTTAAAGACGGTGATACCAGTACGTAAAGCGGTGAAGCAAAAGGAGGAAAAAAGCATTTCTCTTGCGGTGGATTTAGAGCAGGCGAAAGATTTTTATTATGAATTTCAACGTAAAAATAATAAAGCTAGAGTTCGTCTTCTGGGTGCTCTAATTGAAAAACAAACCTTGGATTATCAAGATGTCATTAAAAAATTAAACATATCAAGAAGTACTCTGCAGGGCTTAGAGAAACTTGGTATTACAAAAACAGAAACGAAACAGATCTTTCGCAATCCGATAAAGCAGAAAGAACAAATATATAGGCCAGTATGTTTGAATGATGAGCAATTGCAAATTGCGGATCATGTTGTTAATGAGTATGAGGCTGGCAAACGATCCACTTACCTAATTCATGGTATCACTGGCAGCGGTAAGACGGAAGTTTATATGGAAATTATCGACAATGTTATAGCTATGGGGAAACAGGTTATTGTATTAATTCCTGAAATTGCATTAACCTATCAGACGGTCCGGCGTTTTTATAACAGGTTTGGCGATCGGATAAGTATTCTTAACTCTAGAATGTCACAGGGTGAGCGTTACGATCAAAGTTTGCGGGCGAAAAAAGGAGATATTGATGTTGTTATCGGCCCACGTTCTGCATTATTTACCCCCTTTCAGAATCTAGGACTGATAATCATTGATGAGGAGCATGAAACCAGTTATAAGAGTGAGACAACGCCAAAATATCATGCGGTGGATGTGGCGATAAAGAGAGCGGAACTAACGAATTCTTCCGTTATTCTGGGGTCAGCAACGCCTTCCTTAGAATCGTATTACCGAGCAATCACAGGGCAATACCAACTGTTTACTTTAAGAAAACGTGCCAAGGAAGCGGCTATACCTAAAGTATGGGTGGTGGATCTTCGGGAAGAATTAAGGAAAAAGAATCGTTCAATATTTAGCGAGAAACTAAAGGAATTAATAGCAGATCGTTTAGCGAAGAAAGAACAGATTATGCTATTTCTAAATCGAAGAGGTTATGCTGGTTTTGTATCCTGTAGAAGTTGTGGACATGTAATGAAGTGCCCCCATTGTGATATTTCTTTAACCACACATAATAATCGCAAAGTGATATGCCATTATTGTGGGTATGGAGAGCCTCATCCCACTCTTTGTCCATCGTGTGGTTCCAGATATATTGCAGCCTTTGGAACCGGTACACAGAAGGTGGAGGAACTTGTTAAGCGGGAGTTCCCAGGCGCTCGTGTCCTTCGAATGGATACAGATACAACCAAGAAGAAAGACAGTTATGGTAAAATATTATCTGCATTTGCATCCCATCAAGCTGATATCCTTGTGGGAACACAAATGATCGTAAAAGGCCATGATTTCCCTCTGGTAACACTAGTTGGAATCATAGCAGCGGATCTTTCTCTACATGTTGGAGATTTTCGTGCAAGTGAGAGAACATTTCAACTTCTATGCCAGGCATCTGGTAGGGCAGGTAGGGACGCTCTTCCCGGTGAAGTAGTTATCCAAACGTATCATCCAGAACATTATAGTATCACCACCGCAGCAAATGGTGATTATGAAGAATTTTTCAAACAAGAAATGCTCTATCGGAAGATGATGCAATATCCTCCAGCTGCTCATATATTATTAATATTAATAATGTCAAAGGTGGAGGAACATGCAGAGGAAGCATCGATTCATTTGGGTGAAGCCATTAAAGAGATGGTTAATGAGCAACAAATTAATGTGCAGATGATTGGACCAGCTACGGCCAGTCTAGCGAAAGCAAATGATTATTATCGCCGGGTCATTTATATTAAACATGAAGAATACAATACGCTGATAGGAATTAAAAATTACTTGGAGGGATACCTCAGTTTTACGAACCGTTTTTCTGATTGTAGCTTCCAGTTTGATTTTGACCCTATGAGTAGTTATTAGATCTGATATAATAAAAAATCAAAACTAATTATACATTAATAAAATATTGATAAAAATCTTGTAAGATGATATATTCAAGATAAGCAGATTAGTCAATACTCGTAGGAGTGTTTATCAAGCTTGCTTGAATAAACACTCATGCGAGTATTGATAAGTGCAACGTGTATTATAAGTATATATATCTTATTTATGATATAATGATAGAAAGGAAGAGCTTTATGGCAATTCGTAATATTCGTAAAATTGGAGATAGTGTATTAAATAAGGTAAGCAAAGAAGTAAAAGAAGTGAATAAGAAACTGCTTATCCTTATTGATGATATGATTGAGACCATGTATGATGCGGCAGGTGTAGGTCTTGCAGCACCGCAGGTAGGCATCTTGAAGCGTCTTGTTGTGATTGATGTATCGGAGGAAGGGGATAGCCCTATTGTTCTCATTAATCCAGTAATCTTAGAATCCGAAGGAGAGCAGACTGGCGACGAAGGTTGTCTTAGTGTTCCAGGCAAAGTCGGTACCGTTACAAGACCAAATTATGTTAAGGTTAAAGCATATGATAAAGACATGAAGGAATTTATTATAGAAGGTACGGATCTTCTTGCTCGCGCATTAAGTCATGAGATCGACCATCTTGATGGAAAATTATATGTTGATAAGGCAATTGGCGGACTCCGTAATGTTATGGGGCCGGAAGATGAGGAATAAATATATATATTTTTTACTCTGCAACTTAAATAAAACACATACTTGTTTTGTATTATAAAAAGTTAGCAGGCATGAAAGAAAGGTATGGTTATTCATATGAAAATATTATTTATGGGTACACCAGATTTTGCGGCATGTATCTTGAAGAAATTATTAGAATCTGATCATGAAATTCTTGGCGTTGTTACACAACCGGATAAGCAAAAGGGAAGAGGTAAAGCAATGAGCTTTCCTCCAGTTAAGGAGGTAGCTATAGAAAATCGCCTAAGCATATACCAGCCTTTTAAAGTAAAGGATCCTGAATTTGTTCAGTTAATAAGAGAGTTGGAACCGGAGGCTATCGTTGTTGCAGCTTTTGGTCAAATACTACCGAAAGAACTGCTAGAGATTCCAACCTATGGATGTATCAATGTTCATGCGTCCCTTCTACCTAAGTATAGGGGTGCTGCGCCAATTCAATATTCGATTATTAACGGTGAGGAAGAAACGGGTATCACCATTATGCATATGGATGTTGGATTGGACACTGGTGATATGATACTTCAGGCCAAAACATCAATCTCACCGGATGAGACTGGGGGAAGTCTTCATGATAAGTTGGCTGATCTAGGAGCGGAACTTATTATTGAAGCCTTAGACAAAATTAAAGCAGGGACGGCTGAGAGGGTACCTCAGGATGACTCGAAAGCAAGCTATGTTAAGGTTCTAAGTAAGGACATGGGGAATATCGATTTTACACAATCGGCGGTTCAAATTGAACGTTTAATACGAGGGCTTAATCCTTGGCCGAGCGCTTTTACCTATCTAGATGGAAAGACTTTGAAGTTTTGGAAAGCGAGTGTTGAACCTGCAGTAAGTGAAGCGAAACCAGGTACAATAATTGAGGTGCGAAAGGATGCCATAGTTGTTATGACTGGCAAGGATGCCTTGGTTATTCATGAACTTCAGTTACAAGGCAAGAAACGAATGCCTACTGATGCCTTTCTTAGAGGTAATAAAATTGCAACTGGTACGCAATTAGGTTAGACGAAATAACAGGTATTGAAATTATGTAGAATTATTGACAGTAACGATGAATTGGCAAGCAAGTATACACCGATATCTAGGTGATTTCGCAAGTCAATTCATCTTTTTTTCACATATTTACATTATAATAT
>JGI24708J26588_10002570_pt1 | contig 13655 bp, 11 predicted proteins | sample BioPla1DNA2_FD_26588 | JGI IMG/M metagenome (IMG submission 26588) | reverse complement strand
CGTAAAAGAGAATCGGCTTGCGGCTCCCTTTTGTGAGTAAATTACTCCGTGGCATTCCAATGACCGCTGAGGAATCAACCCCGATTTCCAGACATATGACTCCATCATAGAGGGGCAGATAGGCCATATAATCGTGCATTTGACCCGACATATTGCGAACAAACAGATTGGAGGACTCTTTTCCGTTGGGTTGTGCCGTACCTATGAAACGCCAGGTATCATTCTCATCAAGAAAATAGAGATCTATTCCCCGAATACCAGTCCCGGCCATATGAGCCATATTGAAATTATTCAGAAGAGTCCACTTTGCTCCTATCGCCTTTGCATCAGTAGAAAACCGGATTGCCAGACCGGCTGAATTGAGACCAAGGTCCCATACTGCCTTACGGGTGGCATCTTTCATATCTTCCGGAAGCCGCGAATAATAGAGCTCCGTATTGTCAAATCCCTGATTGATGAGCATCAGCTCTCGTGCATCGGTATAAACAAGGTCGGAAGCCTTTTGGCCCCAAACCAAAACCGGAATGAGAGCCAGCAACATCGCAATAAACACTCTTCTCATAATCTTCTCTAAATTTTTATCCACTCTATCTCAATTCCTTTGCGCTCCATTCCACGGAACCAGGTCATCTGACGCTTTGCAAATTGGTGGATGGCAATTCGGAGTCTGCCAACCATCTCCTCATACTCCATTTGACCTGTAAGNTACATAGTCAGAAACTTATATTCGAGACCATACCAGATCAGATCCTCCGGCGGAATGCCGCTCTCCAGCAGTTGTCGTACTTCTTCTACCATCCCCTCAGCAAGACGGGCATCAAGACGGGCATCAATTCGTGCGTTACGCACTTCGCGTGAAACACTTATGCCGATGAATTTGGTTTTTTTGGGCAAAAACGAGCTCCTGCGGACGGGGTGTTTCTCCTCCCAAATGGCAATCTCCAAAGCACGGATAAGACGCTTGCGAGTATCATAGTCGGTGGTATTGTGGGGCTTGCGCAATAATTCATATTTAGCGATAAGCTCCTCTGTGGGGAGCTTCTCCAATTCAGCCCTCAGGGCCATATCAGGGGGGACTTCAGGAAGATAATAGCCACAGGTTGCTGCTTCGATATAGAGTCCGGAACCGCCGCATAATATAGGCGTCTTACCCCTTTGCACTATATCTTGAAATGCCCGCTCAAAGTCCTTTTGATACTCAAAAATGTTGTATTTGGTACCGGCATCGGCAATATCTATCAGATGGTAAGGAATCTCTCCGTACTCCTCCAGATCCTTGCCCGTGCCTATATCCATCCCTCTAAATATTTGCCGTGAATCGGCAGAAATAATCTCTCCATCCAGCTCACGAGCCAACTTTACCGCATAACGGGTCTTACCTGAGGCTGTAGGGCCCAGAACACATATCAGATCATATTCCTGGAATGGAGGCTTTAGCATATCGGGCAATCCTTTGGTATATTTCACAAAAATAAGCTAAATTTGCATTCATTTCGCAGAATTTGCGCATCTATTGTTGCAAGCAAATGGCAAAAGCATAACTATATATGGCAAAGAGGAAGTCAAATAGAGTGGACATAAGGAACAGGAAGGCCACATTCGACTATGAGTTGATCGAAAATTTTACCGCAGGCATAGTACTCAGTGGAAGTGAGATTAAGTCGATACGTGCAGGCAAGGCCTCTCTGGTGGATAGTTATTGCTATTTTGTTGAAGATGAACTCTTTGTCAAAAATATGAATATTGCCGAATATTGGTGGAGCTCCGCATTCAGCCGTCAGGACCCCAAAAGGGACCGCAAACTGCTGCTGACAAAGAAAGAATTACGCAAATTGCGCCGCGCCACACGTGAAAAGGGTATGACCATCATAGCTACACGGCTTTTCATCGCGGAAAACGGCTATGCAAAGCTCAACATAGCACTTGCCCGCGGCAAACGAGAATATGATAAACGCCATTCCATCAAAGAGAAGGATATGCGCCGCGAGATGGAGCGAATGTAATACAACTGATAATATTGAATAACTATAGATCCATGGACCCTCTTTTAATTCACGACTTTCTTATCTCCAATAAAGATAAATTCACTATAGGCGACCTTGAAAACATCAAGCGTTTTTTGGAAAATAGCTCCACAGATCAATACCTCCATTTAAGCAAGGTTAGTTTCACCAGTCCAGGACTGATGCTTGCCGTCTCCATCTTCCTCGGATATATGGGTATTGACAGGATGGCGCTGGGTGAGTTTGGACTTGGATTTCTTAAACTCATCACCTGCGGGGGATGTGGTTTATGGTGGATTGCAGATCTATTTCTGATAATGAAGAAGACCAGAGAATTTAACTACAGGAAATTTCTCCAGAATATAGTCTGATATTACTTCTGTTTCTTCTCTTTTGGCGCAGGACGGTAGTTTTGCTTTGGTTGGACAACTGCCATCGCGGGCTTTTTAGCCACCAGACTCCATATAAGCACTATCAATCCGGTTACAATGAATGGGATGCTCAACAGTTGTCCCATATTTAGGGCCATTCCCTCCTCAAAGGCCACCTGAGGCTCCTTGATATATTCAATCAGGAATCGCATGCCGAAGAGCACAATGAGGAAAACTCCAAACAAAGTACCCTTTTTAAGGGTTTTAAGACGGCGTCGGTAGGCTGCAAGTAGTGCAAATCCCAGTAATAAATAGCTCAATGCCTCATAGAGTTGGGTCGGATGCTTGGGAACAGTCTCCCCACGTCTCACGAAAATGAATCCCCACGGGAGATCTGTCGGATTGCCATAAATCTCCGAATTCATAAGGTTACCAAGACGTATGAAACACCCGGCAAAAGCTACTGCAATGACCATTCTATCCAGAATCCACATCATATCGAAACCATTCTTTTTGCCATATTTATGACAATACCACCAAATGGCCAGCAACACTCCTATCGCTCCACCATGGCTCGCAAGGCCTCCTTTCCAGGGCATAAATATCTCAAGCCAGTGGGCTTTGGTCAGATAATAGTCCGGTTGATAGAAAAGACAATGCCCCAAACGAGCACCTACAATAGTACCGATGAGTATCGCATAGAGCAACGGCTCGAGCAACTTTACATCAACACCTTCTCTTTTGTAAAATTTAGTAAAAAGCCAATACCCTAGAGGAAAACCGGCAATAAAAAGCAATCCGTAATATCTGAGAGTAAAAGGACCGAGCTCAAAAATCACCGGATTCACATTCCAAACTACTGATAAAAAATCCATAACCTGTCGCTATTTATTAAACAAACATAAAATTCAACGCTTTAATCTTGCAAAAACACTCATCGGGAGCACCTTGCCAAAACTATCCTTAAGTATCAGCTCACCGCACTCCAGCGAATGGAATTTCCCTCCAAATGCCTCTTGCACCAAAGTCTCCGCCATAGCGGGCGAATAACCATTGGAATAGAGATTAAGCACCATAAAACTCCTCTCGGGGGCCAGTATCGAGGCCACATTGAGAAGCATCTCGGAGATAGAGTCATCAAGCTTCCATCTCTGACCGTCGGGACCATACCCATATGCCGGAGGATCAAGAATTATGCCCTGATAGCTATTTCCCCTGCGGGCTTCCCGCTTTACAAAAACCAAAGCATCCTCGATCACCCAGCGAATATTATCCAAACCACTGGACTCCATATTATTACGCGCCCAGGTCACCACCTGACGCACTGAATCAAGGTGAATCACATCGGCTCCCGCCCTACGGGCTGCAAGCGAAGCAGCTCCGGTGTATGCGAAAAGATTAAGTACTCTGGGAGGATCGCCCTCCGGAAAAGAGGCTGCAATCTCCTTAACATTGCTATATATGAAGTCCCAATTGGGAGCCTGTTCGGGGAAAACCCCTATATGCTTGAATGCAGTTAATTTGAGAAGGAGGTCAAACCCCACCTTCGGATAGGACACAGTCCAGTCATCATCCATCTTGCGAAGCATTCCCCAGGATCCGCTATCCTCCTTGCCTGCCTTGGCGAGGCCTGAGCCGGGGACAAACTTTGCACAAGCGCATTTAAGCCACTCTTCCTCCGGGAGAGTGCGCTCCTTTTTTGCCCTGATCTCGGGACGAATCACCACGTACCCGCCAAAGCGCTCCAGTTTCTCTGAGTTGCCGAAGTCTATAAGTTCATAGTCGCGCCAGGAGGAGGATGGAGATTCTATCGTCATGCAAAAAGATTATTCACGTATGGCCTTAATGCCGGGAAGTTCTTTGCCCTCAAGATATTCAAGCATCGCACCGCCACCGGTTGAGACATAGCTCACCTTATCTGCATAGCCCATCTGTGTTACTGCTGCCACAGAATCACCGCCACCCACAAGGGTGAAAGTACCTTTTTCGGTAGCTTTAGCGAGCATTTCTGCCATTGCATTGGTGGACTTGGCAAAATTTGGCATTTCAAATACTCCGAGAGGACCATTCCAAAGGATTGTGCCGGAGTCATCGATGATTTTTTGCCATTTAGCGAGGGAAGAGGGTGCGGCATCCATTGCTTCCCAGCCATCGGGAATCTCGAAGTTATCCACAATCTTGAAATTTGCATCATTACTGAAATCATCAGCAACTACAACTTCGCGACGAAGGTCAAGGTCAATACCCTTAGCCTTGGCTTTTGCTATGATATTTTTTGCTGTCTCAATCTGGTCATCTTCACAAATAGAGTTGCCGATTTTACCACCAAGAGCCTTAATGAAGGTATAGATCATACCACCACCGATGATCAGATGATCGACGCGGTCAATAAGATTTTCAATAATACCGATCTTTGAGGAGACTTTCGCTCCGCCGAGAATGGCAGTAAGCGGACGGGCGGGATTGTGGAGAATTTTGTCTATAGCCTCAATTTCGCCCTCCATCACATAACCAAACATCTTGTCACTGGGGAAATATTTGGCGATAAGCGCAGTAGAAGCGTGAGCGCGGTGTGCCGTACCGAAAGCATCATTGATATAGCAATCGGCATAGGAGGCAAGCTTGGCCACAAATGCTTTCTGGCTCTCCTTAACCGCAGCTTTGGCTGCCTGTTTTTCCTCCTCTGTTGCATCCTCGGCAAGTCCACGGGGTTTGCCCTCCTCTTCCGCATAAAAACGGAGATTTTCCAGCAAAAGCACCTCACCCGGCTTAAGTGCCGCAGCCTCTGCATCTGCCTTCTGGCAATCTTCAGCAAATTGGACCTTGGTGCCAAGATATTCCTCGATACGGGAAATAATGTGTTTAAGGGAGAATTTCCCGGTCACTCCCTTGGGGCGGCCAAGATGCGACATTATGATAAGTGAACCACCCTTTTCGAGCACTTTTTTCAATGTAGGAATAGCTGCTTTAATGCGGGTGTCATCAGTGATTTCAAATTGCTCGTTCAACGGAACGTTAAAATCGACTCTTACAATAGCTTTTTTGCCCGAAAAGTCGTAAGTTTCTATTTTCTTCATAAAAATAAATTTGTATAAATCCCTTTAATATCGGTCGCAAAATTATAAAATATTTAGCAAAAAGTTGCTAATCCTCAATATATTAATTATATTTGTATGCCCCGGTTCCTTAAACTTTGTAAAAACTTTTTGCCATGTCAAAATATGAATCAAATCTATTTTGGAATCCTCGGGATAAGATTGATGAAAAAAATATCGAACGCACAATCTATGCATTCGAGTCCCTCCTTTTACAATACAATACACGCACCCGGAATGTAATCGGCAACTACCGCCGAAGTTTCAAAAATGACCGTACATTTTTCAATGAGTTTCTCTCTTTGAAAAGAAAAGAGATTCTCTCCTGGCGTAATTGCGGCGTTAAGACCACCCGCAATGTGATGGAGATCATCGCACAGGTGCGTAGCCGGTTGCCCAGCGACAACGCCCGGAGCCTGGTCCATGATATTCCAATGCTGGGGAGCGACACAATCCTCAGAATTTTCAGTCTTAGGGAAAAATTGGGCTACTTTCCGGTTTTTGCCACTCTGGAAGAGTATATCCGCACATTTGACGAACGAGACCTCAAAGTTATTAACTCTCTGCTGCTGATTTATGATGGCAAAATGCCCGCAAGTCGCATTGAGGTTGCGGAGGAGCTCGAAATATCCATTGAACGTGTTCGCCAAATGATGCAGCAAATTATTGATAACATACGCGATTACCTCGGAATGATGAAAAAATTGATCAGGACTCCCCGGGGTTACCGCAGATGCCCTTACCGTTGGCGTTCTCTTGGAGTGCATCTCGATATCAACAAAGCTGAGGGTACTAATTTCAGCCGCAATCTTGTAAATATCGCTTTGGCTACACTCTACCGCGAAATTGCAATTATCGGAAATGTGCGCGACTCTCTGATGATGAAAAACGACCGCTTTACCAGGACCACTCTTGTGCCCACAAAGCTGGCAAAGTGTTTTGATTTTGAGTTATTTTTAAAATCAGTAGAAAACACAGCTCTAGAGCGTCGTGATGAATCAGAAATGATACCTATTGAGCAATTTGCCTCCGAATGCCGTATAAATCGCTATTACGAACATTACAAGAAGGATATAATTTCCGCCTGCTCCACCGCTTTGAAATACAATATAGCTATGGGGGCTGCTGCAGCAAAAGCCTATGCCAAAGCGGGACTTATCGATCCCAACCCCCGTGACCCTCTCCGCAAAGCTGCGAAAGATGTTTTCGCCTCCATCCCTCTTAAAGTACAAAATGAGATGATCATTTTCCCTGCCACCGTCAAGAAACAGGTTCCCAAGATACTGGAAGAGATAATCCGTGCAAAAGGACGCCCGATGACTGCAAAAGAAATACTGGAAGAATACAATCGGCTCCATCCGGGCGAAAAGAGGAAAAAGAAATTTGTTTCAGGAAACGTACTGCGTGCTCCCTCAATTATGGCTATCGGGCGCACAGGCAGATATACCCTCAAAGAGTGGAATAAGGGGGCCCACAGAGGCGGCACAATACGCTCTTTCGTAAGAGAATATCTAAAATCTCAACCGGGATTGACCGCTCCCGTTTCAGATGTGGTGGAGTACGTGTTGCAATTTAGACCAACCACAAACAGAAGCTCAATTATATCCAACCTTCAACTTGAGCGTAAAGGTTCATTTATCTTTTCTGACAAAGAAGGAGTGAGATATCTTACATTAAAAGCGGCTCCTAAACAATCCTGACACCTTTACTCCAAACGGAGGTTATGTTGTATTGATTGTCAAGCAGGAGTATATCGGCATCTTTCCCCTTCTCAAGAGTACCCACACGGTCAATGACATTCATTATCCTTGCAGGGGTCTCCGAAGCCATCCTTACGGCATCCTCGAAGGGTACCTCAGCCTTTATGATCATATTTTTGACTAACTGATCCATTGTGGAAATTCCCCCGGCAACCGTATCGTCGGATTTGAATTTACACACTCCGTTATCTATATAGATTTGTGAAAAAGCAAGCTCATTGCCATCATAGGCAGCATAACGGAGTGCCGCAGTTACCAGTGCCGTCCTTTCAACACCTTTGAGTTTATATACAAGACGCAGAATTGTCGGAGGCAGATGAACACAGTCCGCAATGACCTCTGTAGTCATCTCATCTATCAGTAACACGCTCTCCACCGTACCCTCATATTTGTATTCACGGCGCTTATGGAATCCCGGCATTGAGTTGTACAACTGTGCTGCATGAGTAAATCCTGCATCAAATCCCGCCTTTACATCGTCATACTCCGCCATAGTATGGGAAATGGCTGCAAGTATGCCCTTTTCAGTAAGAAAACGGGCAAATTCAGAGGCCCCCGGAAGCTCCGGAGCTGCATCCCATCGTCTGATACAGGGAAGCTCCCTCACAATTCGTTCATACATCACGGGGTCGGGATCTTTTACATCGTACCGACCTTTTGTGATCTCTGCACTCACATAGGGCCCCACTATATGCAATCCCCCGATGATACGATTGCCACCATCCATCAGTTTTGTACAAAGCTTTCCTGCTGCCAACACTTTATCATAGCCCACAGTACCTACAGTTGGGAATATGGTAGTAGCACCATGCCCCAAATGGGCACCTATTATGGCATTAAAAGCCTCCACAGTGCCGTCGTGAAACTGGTAGCCCGCCGCTCCGTAAATATTCATTGCAACATATCCGGGAATAACATAGCGTCCTGTAGCATCAACTAATTTGGCATTTTCCAGAGGAAGGTTGCTCGAGGTTATGGCGAGGATGCGATCCCCATTGACAAGTACGGAGCCGCCATTTATCCAACCCTGCGGGGTAAGAATCTTTCCGTTGTATATCTGTATCAAATTCATAGTTTGGTGATTTTTGTGATAGTGTTAGATGGACTTGATGATTTTTCCCATAGCAATAACTCCGCGGAGATCATAGTTCTTATCTATGAATAAAATGTCCGCATCTTTTCCCTTCTGGAGGGAGCCTTTACGCTCCTGAATGCCCATTATTCGGGCAGGTGTCTCGGAAACCATCCTAATGACATCGAATAGGGGTATCGAGGCCTGGGTTGTTACTACTTTTATCACACGATCCATAGTTGCAATGGAGCCGGCGAGGGCAGAGCGATCCGCAAGCTTGCAGACTCCATCTTCGATGATGACGCGGGGGTCAAAAGCAGCCGGATTATCACTGGCTGCACAAGCCAGCGCATCTGTGATTAGTGCCGTCTTCTCTACACCTTTAATCTTGTATATCAGTTTAAGTATGGTGGCAGGCACGTGGATACCATCGCCTATTACCTCTACGGTCATATCATCTATGAGATAAACGCTCTCTACCGTGCCTTCATACTTATGTTCATTTTTCCTGTGAAACCCCGGCATCGCATTGTAGAAGTGTGTAGCGTGGGTAAAACCGGCTTCGTATGCATCCAGCACATCGTGATACTCAGCAGCAGTATGACCAATGGAGGCCAGCACACCCTTTCTGGTGATGTAGCGACCGAAAGCAGTAGCTCCGGGAAGTTCCGGTGCGGCATCCCAACGTTTAATACAGTCGGTCTCCTCTAAAAGAGGAATATATTCGCCGGGATCGGGATCTTTGATATATTCCGGAATCTGACCACCGGCCATTTTCATATTAAAATAATGTCCCTCGAGATGGAGTCCCAACACCGGACTATCTTTCTCAGCCATCAACTTCTCCGTGGTAGCCACTGCTGCCCGTATCATAGGAATACTGGAGGATGAGAGAGTTGGGTAAATACTGGTAGTGCCGTGCTCCATATGTGTAGCTACTGCTACTCTGAAGGCCTCTTCCGAGCCTTCCATGAAATCGCGGCCGCCACCACCGTGACAATGGGTTTCAATGGCACCGGGAGTAATATACATGCCCTTGGCATCAATAACTTTGGCACCGACGACAGAGAGGTCATAATTTGTGACCTCTAAAATTTTGTTGTCATTAATGATGAGTGAGCCTCCTTTGAGCCATCCTGAGGGGGTATGTATTATACCATTTATAATTTGAGTCAGCATAGTTTGTGTTGCGTGTTAGTTCTGAGTATTGAGGTTTTAAAGGGTTGCGGGTTAGTTCTGAGTGGGTAGTATGTAGTGGGTAGTGGGTAGTAAGTAGTTATGAGTGGGTAGTATGTAGTGGGTAGTGGGTAGTGAGTAGTGTTGCGGGTTTCAGGTTAATTGTTTTGAATATATAGTCGTTATAAGTATGGGATTGTGGGTTATACAATATGTTGATTTTTGTGCTATCTGTTAAATAAGTCGTAAAGATAACAAAAAATAACGCTACAACTTGTAGATATATTTTACAAATCGATTACATCCATTAATATCTTGAAGAACTACGGAGTCGGGGCTGAAAAGGGCAGCCACCTCATTGCCGAAAGCTTCATTTACCTCAAAATAGCAGACACCCTCCTTCTTCAATAATTTTTCCACCCAACATTTCAGCGCTCTATAGTAAAGCAGCGGATCATCATCGGGCACGAAAAGCGCCATTGCCGGCTCATAATCAAGCACATTGGGACGCATCTGTGACCGCTCACTCTCAAGCACATAAGGGGGATTGGAGACAATTACGTCAAACTGAGGAAGACCGGCAGGAGGAGTTCCCAGCACATCTGCCCAAAAGAAAACAGGCCTGCGCACAGGACCCTCTTCACTCTTCACTTTCTGTTTTCCTGCAATCTTCAGGGCCTCTTCGGAGATATCACAACCAAACAATTGAGCCCCGGGCAATTCTGCCGCAAGCGACCAGGCCAGACATCCCGAACCGGTACAAACATCGAGAATATTGAACTCCTGCTCCTCATCGAGCTCCTTTACCGAAAAATCATCGATTATGATACCGAATAGTTCTTCCGTCTCAGGACGGGGAATCAACACCCCTTCCCGCACCTTAAATCGCCTACCACCGAACTCAGAGAAGCCAAGCACATATTGCAATGGCCGCCATTTGAGCAATTCTGCCAAAGCCCTATTCAGCGACTGTTCTTCGTCAACGGAAATCATCCTATCGGGATCTGATAAATAGGAATACCCGGGCAGCTTGAGGTAGTGAGACACTAACCTGACAGCCATAGACTTAGCCTCTGCCTCCGGATAGAGTTCCGAAAGATCCCGTGTAGCTTTGTCAACAAATTGCTTTAGAGTCATATTTTATAGAGAAATGATCAGGTAATATCTGCAATGCCCGTTATAACCTGCGTCATATCCAAACCAGCGGCACGGATCTGCTGAGGCACCAGACTCATTGGAGTCATACCGGGCACCGTATTTAGCTCCAGAAAGACCACACTCCCATCATCACAGAGAAAGTAATCCACTCTCACGATACCTCTACAACCCAGACAATCATAGATGCTGCGGGTAGTGGCCGAAATCTCCCCCACCTTNACGGGATCAATATCGGCAGGACATATCTCATCGCTCATACCATTATATTTTGCCTCATAATCAAAAAATGAGGTGTGGGGAATAATTTCCGTCACGGGCAGGGTTACTATCTTATCTCCATCCATATAGGCACCCTGTGTTATTTCACGCCCATCGATGAACTTTTCCACCAACACCGTGTCGCTGTGCATCAATGCCAGCTTTACCGCCTCTTCCAGCTCTTCCTCCTTCATAACCTTGCTGACGCCGAAACTGCTTCCTCCGGAACAGGGTTTCACAAAAAGAGGTAATCCGAGCTTCTCAATAATAGTTTGTGTGGAAAAATATTTGCCCTTTCTCAAGCAAACATCAGGAGCCAACTTAAATCCAAAATCTCTAAGCAATGTTTTACATATCTGTTTGTCAAAAGCCGAAGCCGAAACAGCTGAAGAGGAGGTCGTAAATGGTACTCCCATCATCTCAAGATACCCTTGCAGCACTCCATTTTCACCCGGAGTACCGTGAATCATGATCATAGCAAGGTCAAACTTTATCTTTTTACCCTGAAAAGTAAAAGAAAAATCATTTTTATCCACCTGAGTCAGCACCGTCAAACCCGCCTCCGGATCCGATTCAACAGCCTCTCCGAAGGCCTCTACCACCTGCCAGGAGGCCCCTTTCAGGAGCACATGATAAACATTGTATTTTGAACGATCGATATAACGAGAAACATTGCGGCCACTCAAAATGGAAATTCCCACCTCCGCTGAGTCACCGCCATATATTAGTGCAAGGTTGCGCTTAGTCATAAAATACTTGAGTTATCAATTGAAAAAATCATGATCATCACCGGACTTGGATGCTCCACCGTCCGACAGATCACTATCATCTCCGGTGCAGGATAGGTCCACGTTCCAACCAAGAGGTGAGACAAATAGGTCTTCCGGACCAATACTGATGCTCTTGTCGCCATAGACTTTCTGCATGAATATTCCCCATATAGGCAATGCCATATTAGATCCGGCACCATAAGTCAAACTTTCGAAATGCACCTGACGGTCCTCAGCGCCAACCCATACTCCAGCGGTCAATTTTGGCGTAAAGCCTATAAACCATCCGTCAGACTGATCGTTGGTTGTACCGGTTTTACCGGCAATGTTATTCAGACCATATTTCCAACGGAGACGACCCGCCGTACCCTCATTGACTACACCCTGCATAAGGTTAACCATAAGATAGGCGGTAGGATCACTTAAAGCCTCTTTTTTACGGGAGGAAAAATTGGCCAGGACATTGCCGGACTTATCTTCAATGCGATTGACCAGCATTGGAGCGACATATACCCCACGACTCGGGAAGGTATTGTAAGCAGCCACCATCTCATAAACGGAGATGTCACAGGAGCCTACACAAAGCGAGTAAACAGGATCAAGATATGAACTGATTCCCATTTTACGGCACATATCCACCAACGCATGGGGGCCAAACTGTTTCATCAAATAAGCAGAGATGTTGTTCGAGCTGCGCGTAAGACCCCATTTAAGTGTAACGGTCTTACCTATATACTCTGCCCTATCGGTACTCTTCGGAGTCCAGACTTCATCTCCCACAGGAAATGAATAGGGGATGTTGACCACCTTGTCACAGGGCGTAAAGCCCTCCTGCATGGCAAGAGTATAGAGAAAAGGCTTGATAACGGAACCCACCTGGCGTTTGCCCTGTCGGGCATTGTCATATTTGAAATAGCGGTATTCCGGACCTCCCACATAGGCCTTAACTTTGCCTGTATGCGGCTCTATAGCAATAAATGCGGCACGAAGAAATGATTTATAATATTTGATGGAATCATTGGGAGTCATCAAAGTATCGATATAACCCTTCTCATTCCAGGCGAAAACGCGCATTTGAACCTTCCGGTCAAATGATTGCAGGATCTCCTTCTCGCTCATCCCCTCTTTTTTCGACTCGCGGTAGCGGTCACTCCACTTGACAGCCTGGTTCATCAACATCTGACGAATTTCAAGAGGCACGTCATCTGAAAATGGAGCATTGCGCTTACGCCTTAGGTCGTTGAAGAAGACCTTCTGCAAATCTTGGCCCAGATGCTCTTTTACAGCATCTTCCGCATATTGCTGCATTCGGGAATCGATTGTGGTGTAGATGCGAAGTCCATCCTTATCAAGGTTGTACTGTGTACCGTCGGGCTTAAGGTTTTTGTTGAGCCAGCCATAGAGCGGATCTTCAATCCATAAAGTTGAATCAGCAGAATAGTCCTCTTTCTGTCTATATGAAGAGGGATGGGGCTCATCCGCATTCATATAGCGACGAAGCATATCACGATAGTAAGAACCAAGACCGGCATTATGGTCCTGCTGCTGATAGGAAAGCTCAATGGGTATCTGTACTATGGAGTCGTACTGCGCAGGTTTGATATAACCATACTTTTCCATCTGCCTTAGAACATGATTGCGACGTTTTAGAGAATTTTCCGGATTTATTACAGGATTGTATCTGGTAGGTTTGTTGACCATTCCGACCAGACAAGCGCTCTCTTCGACCGTGAGCTCACTTACATCTTTGTCAAAAAAGGTAAGGGCTGCCGATTTGATGCCATAGGCATTGCTGCCAAAAAAGATAGCATTGAGATACATTGTCACGATCTCATCCTTAGTATAATTACGCTCAAGCTTGACTGCCGTAATCCACTCTTTTATCTTTATGGTAACGAGCTTGAGAAACTTGCCTCCGGGAATACGGCTTGTGACCTCCTGGCGGGGATAAAGGGTCTTAGCAAGCTGCTGGGTAATGGTGCTTCCTCCCCC
>JGI24708J26588_10002565_pt1 | contig 13677 bp, 13 predicted proteins | sample BioPla1DNA2_FD_26588 | JGI IMG/M metagenome (IMG submission 26588) | reverse complement strand
GCAGGAGAACCCGAATAATGCTAGAATTACTGGGTATATTTGCACCTTAAAGGAGGTTTATTTGTGAACAAAGCAGAATTGATTGCAAGTGTTGCTGACAAGGCAGGTATGACGAAGAAGGCGGCTGGAGAGGCCGTAGAGGCAGTATTTGCATCTATTTCCGAAGCGTTGGCCCAAGAGGAAAAAGTGACCATCGTCGGATTCGGCACTTTTGAAGTAAGACCTCGCAAAGAGCGCCAAGGCATTAATCCTTCCACCGGAAAGCCGATTACAATTCCTGCCACGAAGGTTCCTGCCTTTAAACCAGGCAAGTCCCTCCGTGAAGTTGTAGCTCCTAAGTAAGAGTTTATATGCGTGCCCCCTAGACTTAGGGGGCTTTTCTACTTTTTCAGCAGAAAGGAGTCCTCCATGACCTGGTCTAATCTGTTGCAGATCGTCAGCAAGCTGCGTTCCCCGGAAGGCTGCCCCTGGGACCGCAAACAAACCCACGAGAGCCTGAAACGTTTCTTGCTTGAGGAAACCTATGAGCTGTTTGAGGCCATCGACGGCCAAGACGCCTCTTCCATCAAGGACGAGCTGGGCGATGTACTCCTGCAGGTTTTGCTCCACGCCCAAATCGCCAGTGAGCAAGGGGCATTTTCCATGGAAGATGTCATCGAAAACCTAAGCGAAAAGCTGGTCCGCCGCCACCCCCATGTCTTCGGCGGCTCTGTGCAGGCAGATACACCTGAGGAGGTGGTAAAAACCTGGGATGCCATTAAGAAGACAGAGGAGAACCTGTCAGAAAGGGTTTCCGTCCTTGATGGGGTCCCCAGCGTTTTTCCGGCCCTGATGCGGGCGGAAAAGATCCAGAAAAAAGCTGCCAAGGTCGGCTTTGACTGGGACGATGCCCCGGATGTGGTGGAGAAAATCCACGAGGAGCTGGCCGAACTGGAAAAAGCCATGGAAAGAAGGTCCCCTGAGGAAATAGAGGATGAGCTGGGCGATCTGCTTTTTGCCACTGTCAATCTGTCCCGCTTTGTCAATGTGGATCCTGAGTTTGCCCTGCAAAAAGCCACCGCCAAGTTCGTCGAACGTTTTCACCTTGTTGAGGCCTATGCCCGGGAGGAGGGCTTGGACCTAAATGAACTCAGCCTCGCTGAGCTGAATGTGCTCTGGGACCGTGCCAAGGATCAGCGGCGCAAAAATCCCCAGGCATAAAGGGTGCGGGCGAGGGGCCTCCCCAGAACAGGCAAAAGGTGCACATCCCGCTCCGTTAAGCTTCCCCAGATCATCAGCAGGAGAAAATACAGGACAAAGCCGGTTAAAAGCGCGATCAGGCTCACGCCGCTGTGGGCTGTCAAAGAGGCCAGAGTGTCCTGGGCAAAATACATCCAGAGGGCAGCCCCGGCTGCAGTCAGGGCCGGGTACAAAACGCTGTGGCGAAGGCTTACCGCTTTGCCGATCCTGCGCCAGACCGACCAGGAGTTGAGCAGGGCAATGACCGTCCAGCCGATTGTGGTGCTCCAGGCCGCCCCTAGGATGCCGAACCTGGGATCAGCAAGGAGAAAATAGTTCAGGGCAAACTTGACCGCGACACCGATGGCTAAATTGCGCACCGGAATCAGCATGTCGCCTAAACCCTGCAAAATACCGGTGGCAGCCTGAATCAGGCCTAAAGTGACAGTGCCGAAGGAAAGGATCTGCAGATGCACACCTACCTGACTGTAGCCAAAGAGCATTTTGCTTAAGGGCTCTCCCAGGACAAACAGGGCTGCGCAGGAAGGAATCCCGAAAATCAGGGCAATGCGCAGGGCTTCCTGGGAGCGGTGCCTGACCAGCCTTTTGCTCTGCAAAGCCCAGGCTTCAGAAATGGCCGGCACCAAACTTGTGGCCAGGGCCACTGTAACCACGTTGGGAAACTGGGACAGCGTCAGCGCCATGCCCAGATGGCCCAAACCTTCCCGGATCTGATCGGGTGAAAAACCCGCCAGCTGCATGCGGGTGGGTATCAGCAGGCTGTCTGCCAGCTGCATGACTGGCCACAAAATGGTGGCTACCACAGCCGGGAAAGCCAGNGCTGTCAGTCTGAGGGCCAGTCCGGATACTGATTCGCTCCTGCTTGCAGTACGCTTGGGAGGAATCGCGTCCAGAAGCGTTTCATGCCTAAAGGCATAGTAAACTGCCAAAACCAGCCAGCCGGCAAACTCACCGGCAATAAATCCCCAGGCAATGCCGGTAACGGCTAGCTCCACCCCCCTCGGCCGCAGCCAAAGGACTGCCAGCACCGTCACAACCACCCTCACCACNTGGTCAGCCACCTGGGCGAAAGCTGCAGGAGTCATGCACTGCAGCCCCTGGAAGAAACCTCGAAAGGCTGCGCTTAAGGCCAGAAAAAAGCAGGCGGGCCCCAGCAGAGCCAGCGTCCTGGTTACGCCTCCGTCCTTGGCAAAGTTCACAGCAAACCAGTCTGCCCCGAAAAAGAGTGCAAGGGCCACAATCCCCCCTGTGAGAACCATCAGCCCTGACCCTACCCAAAACACCTTTTTCACTTCCTGCCTTGTGCCCAGGGCCGCTTTCTCTGCAGTGAGCTTAGAGATGGCCACAGGCAGGCCGGCAATGGCCACCACCGCGGCAAAGTAATGGATAGGCTTCACCAGCTGAAACAGGCCCATGCCTTCATCCAGAATCAGGCGGGGCAGCACAATTGTATGTGAAAGGCCAATTATTCTGCTGACCAGGCTCGCCAAAGTCAAAACTACGGCACCGCGCAAAAAAGACTCCTTAGTCATATTCCACGTCTTCTCCCCTTCCCTAAGTATGCTTACGCAGGGAAGCTGTGGGTTATGAGGAGTCCTTCAGCTTTATTTTTTCCTTTCCCGAAGTCTACTGCTCCATTTGCTTTGCCAAAAAACCTGCTGCAGTCTCGCAAAGCTTCAGTTCCAAGTCGCCTAACTGACGGCCGGTCTCTGAAGTTCCGAGAATGACCGTTCCGATAGGGTCTCCCTCGGAAATAATGGGGGCAATTACCTGCATCGCAAAATCCCACGCTTCGTCTTCAGGCCGTTCGCCTTTGCGCAGGGTGATGCTGCGGCGGGATTCCATCGCCTCCTCCACTACTGCGACAACTGCCTTGTCCAGCCACTGTTTCTTGGGAGCACCTGAAATTGCTACTACTGCGTCCCGATCCGTTATTATAGCTACATGACCTGTGGTCTCATAGAGTGAATCCGAGTACTCTTGGGCAAAATCCCCCAGCTCTCCGATGGGCGAATACTTTTTTAGAATGACCTCCCCATCTCTGTCTACGAATATTTCAAGGGGATCACCTTCCCGGATGCGCAATGTGCGGCGAATTTCTTTGGGGATGACTACACGTCCCAGATCGTCAATACGTCGAACTATTCCAGTTGCTTTCAATGTCACACCCCTTTTCTAAAGTTAGCTTGGGCTTAGTATTAGCCCACCCTGCCCCTTTTATTCACCTAGGCAAGCAGACAATACCTCAGCTAGAAAAGCTAGCGCCTTCTCGTCTTCCTGATCCTTTTCCACCAATAACTGCCCAACCCGTCCATGGCGGTAGGCGATTTTGCCGCGGTACTTGCTGTGCAGCTCAGCATATTTATTAGCATCAATGCCAAGGCCTTCCAAAAACTTAAGCTGAAACCTGCTGCCCCGCACCGAAATGGAGGCCAGGCCCAGGAAACGTGCGAGGACCTTGATCCTGGCAATCTGCAGCAGGTTGCGCACTGCATCCGGCAAATCGCCGAAGCGGTCCTGAATTTCTTCCTCTAAGTCATCGCATTCTTCCAAAGAACTCAGGGCAATGATTTTTTGATAGAGCTCCACCTTTTGGGCAGGATCTGCCACATAGCTGTCAGCTATATAGGCATCAACCTGCAGATCCAGCACTGGATCCGGCGGCTCGGGCTGAAGCTCTCCGCCGCTTTTCAGCTCCTTGATGGCATCTTCCAAGAGCTTGCAGTAAAGCTCAAAGCCCACTGAGGCAATGAAACCGTGCTGCTCCGGGCCTAGGAGATTTCCGGCGCCGCGGATCTCCAGATCCCGCATGGCAATGCGGATGCCTGAGCCCAGTTCGGTGAACTCCTTAATGGCTCCCAGGCGTTTTTCTGCTTCTTCGGTGAGGATCTTGTCTTTGCGGTGGGTGAAATAAGCGTAGGCAACGCGGTTGGTGCGGCCTACCCGCCCCCGCAGCTGATAGAGTTGAGCCAGCCCTAAGTGGTCGGCGTTATCCACGATCAGGGTGTTCACATTGCCGATATCCATCCCGGTTTCAATAATGGTGGTACAGAGCAGAATATCAAACTCGCCGTTGTAAAAATCCAGCATCACCCGCTCCAGGACAGACTCGTCCATTTGCCCGTGGGCAATGGCGATTCTGGCTTCAGGCACAAGTTCGCTCAATTCGCTGTACACATAGTCAATGGACTGCACCCGGTTATGCACGAAGTAAACCTGGCCCTGCCTGACCAACTCGCGTAAAATAGCCTGGCGGATCAGCTGATCATCATATTCCACCACATAGGTGCGGATGGGATAGCGGTCTTCGGGAGGGGTCTCAATCACACTCATATCCCTCACTCCCACCATGGCCATGTGCAAGGTGCGGGGAATAGGAGTTGCAGAGAGCGTCAGCACATCTACATTGGTGCTCAGTTCCTTCAGCCTTTCTTTCTGGGCCACCCCGAAGCGCTGCTCCTCGTCGATGATGACAAGCCCTAGGTCCTTAAAGACAACGTCCTTGGAGAGGAGCCGGTGGGTGCCGATGATGACATCTACCGTCCCCTGCTTCAAGCCCCGCAGCGTTCTGGCGATGTCGGCCTGGGTCTGAAAGCGGCTGACCACTGCGATATTTATCGGGAAGTTTTCAAAGCGCTCGACGAAAGTGCGGTGATGCTGCTGGGCCAAAATGGTGGTAGGTACCAGGACAGCCACCTGCTTACTGCTGGACACCGCCTTAAAGGCAGCCCTGATGGCAACCTCAGTCTTGCCGTAGCCCACATCGCCGCAAAGAAGCCTATCCATGGGGCGGGGCTTTTCCATATCCCGCTTCACAGCATTGATAGCCTGGATTTGATCCGGCGTNTCCTGGTAGGGAAAAGAGTTCTCCAGATCCCTCTGCCAGGGGGTGTCCTCAGGGAAGGCAAAGCCTTCGACTGCCTCCCTCTCTGCATACAGTTTAAGCAGGCCCTCTGCCATTTCCTGTACCGATTCCTTGGCGCGCTTTTTCACCCTGGCCCATTCGTTGCCGCCGAGTTTAGACAGGCGCGGGGCGCCTTCCTCCAAGCCGATATAGCGCTGGAGGAGGTGAATCTGGTCGGTGGGTACATAGAGCCGGTCTTCNCCGGCATAACGAATATACAAGTAGTCCTTGGAGCGATTGTCCACCTCCAGGGCCTCGATNCCCAGGTACTGGCCGATGCCGTGGTTAATGTGGACCACATAGTCCCCAACTCTCAGTTCCTGGGGCGTAAGCCTCAGGCCCTCTTCCACCTTGGCGGGTCTGGGTTTTTTCCTTTGGCGTCCGTAAAGTTCCAGTTCTGTGAGGACGGCAAGCTTAAAACTGGAAAACTCAAAACCGGTCTCCAAGCTGCCGGTGGTGATCACACAGCTGCCGATCTGGAGTTCGTTTTTCAGTTCATCAACGTAGACTGCGGGAACATCATCATCGTGGAGCAGTTCCAGAAGGCGCCTGCCCCTCTCCTTGGCTGAGACCAGGATCAAAATGCGGTAATGATCTTTGCGGAGCTGCTTGACCCGGCGCAGCATGCGTTCAATGCTTCCGGCAAAATGTTCCGGCATGCGCAGGTTAAGGGAGGCGCTTGGCAGGTCTTCCATGCCCGCCGTCCGCTTGCCCAGAACAGAAAGGTAAAGGGGNTTGTAGGCCTGGAACTTAGTAAAGAGGGTGTTCCAGTCGAAGAAAATATCGCCGAGGCTGCTCAGGATGCGCCCCCGTTTCAAAAGCTGCCCAAAATTCTCGCCGATTTCCATTGAGGCGTTTACCGCCGCTTCCTTAAGGCGCACAGGCTCATCCAGGATTAGGAAGGTGTCTTCCGGCAGGTAGTCCATAAGGGTGACAATCTCGCCAAAAAAGCCTTTATACTGCTCGATGCCGGNAAAGTACCCCTGCTGGTCAAAGGCCTCTAAATGGCGCGCTGCCTGGGCCAGAAGGTCATCTGCCTCCTGTGCCAGGTTCAGTTTATAGAGCCTTTCGCTTTGAATCAGGACTTCAGCCCAGATGGCCTCCTTAATCTCCTCGAGCTGCCCAGGATCATAGAGCGTTTCCCGGGCAGCCTTGATGGTGACCTCCGGAATGTTCTCCAGCGACTTCTGAGTTGCGAAGTCAAAGATGCGGATTGAATCCACTTCATCTCCCCACAGCTCGATGCGGACAGGCCGGCTGTTATGAAAGGGGGCAATGTCTAATATTCCGCCCCTGATGCTGAACTGGCCGTAGTGCTCAACCTGGGCAGCCCGTTCATAGCCCATCTGCACCAACCTGGCCGCCATCTCATCCAAATCAAAGCGAGAAGACATATTAATGGAAAATTCTGAATTTCTCAGCCGTTCGGGAGCCGCCAGGCCCTCCAATAGGCCTGTCACCGGTGCAAGTATTATTGTTCCCGGCCTGCTGCCTTCCTGCAGCACTGCCAGCCTGCCGGCCCGCAAGTCCCAGGCGGTCGGGGCTTCTTCATGGGGCATCAGTTCATTGCCTTCCCAGACTAGAATCCTAGCCTCCGGCAGTAGACCTGAAAAGTCTGAAGCAAGTTTCTCCGCCTGCACGGTGCCGGCTGTCACGATCAGCATCACTCTGTCCGGATCGTAGATTGAGCTGAGAAATGCTGAGCGCTGTCCGCCGGAGAGGCCTGTGACAACCTGGCCCGGCCTGCCTGCGTGCATTACTTCCTTACTCTGACGCATCAAGTCTACTAGACCTTGCAGAGACAATATGCATTCCCCCTTTCGGTCAGATTTCGTCCGTCTGCGCTTGTCTGCGGTTGTAAAGGTTCATTACTGCGGTGATATCTCTGTGCAGCCACATCTCTGCCGCCTCGGAAGCTCTCTCGGCTGCATCTTCTAGTATTTTTCTTTCCGGCCCATCTATTCCCTGCAATACATAATCCGCGGCACTTAAAAATGGCGGGGGCTGACCGATGCCAATGCGCAAGCGGGGAAAACCATCACTTCCCAAACGCTGGATGATGTCTGCCATTCCTCTGTGGCCTCCGGCACTGCCGGATCCCTTGATGCGAAGAAACCCCGGGGCCAAATCCAGATCATCATAGACCACCAACAGATTTTCCAGATCCAGCTGGTAAAAGTTCACCAGATCCCCTACCGCCTGGCCGCTGCGGTTCATAAAGGTCTGGGGCTGCAATAAGATGACCCGCCGCCCATGGGCGCGGCCTTCACCAAGCTTAGCTCCAAACTTGTGCTTGGTTAGGGGAATCTCCAGCCTCCTGCTGAGGCCGTCTGTAACCCAAAAACCCAAGTTGTGCCGGGTGTGGGCATAACGCAGGCCTGGATTGCCAAGGCCTACGATCACTTTCAAATCAGCTGACACAGCTATTTCTCCCTTCTTCCAGCGGAGTATATCAGCAAGCGATCAGAAGAAACGCACAGTGCAAACTGGCGCACTGTGCGGTTCATGTTCTACCCAAGATTCGGTTAGGCACTATTCCTCTTCAGACTCAGNAGCCCCTTCAGAATCTGCGCCTTCAGCGACTGCTTCACCTTCGGCAGGTTCGTCGCCTTCTTCGGCTTCCTCACCCAAATCAACTGCGGCTGGAAGTCCGATCTTCACAATTGATTCATCCTCATCTGCTAGAACTTCGATACCTTCGGGCAATTCGAGCTCTGCAACGGTGACAGTGTGATCTAATTCCACATCGCTTACGTCAACTGCAATAAACTCGGGAATGTCTGTGGGCAAGCAAAGGACTGTAACTTCCCAAAGCAGAGTCTGGACAACACCGCCGTCGCTGGGACGCTGGTCTTCGCCTACCACCCTAATGGGTACCGTGACCTCTAGCTTCTTGGTTAGATCGACTTCATGGAAGTCCACGTGCTGCAGTGTACCCCGTACCGGGTCGCGATGCATATCCTTGACTAGAACAGTTCTCTTTGCCCCTGCCAGGTCCAGGTCAATCAGGCTGCCGCTTGCAGCCAGCGCCCTCTCCACCTCACGAACGTCCACTTCAATAGCGGTGGACTCTTTTCCGGCGCCATAGACAACTGCAGGGATCTTTCCGCTGGTTCTCAGTTTACGGGCATACGACTTACCGGTTTGGGTTCTTTCTTCCACGGTTAGCTTGTAATTTGCCACTGTTCGTTGCCTCCTTTCCATCCGACTCATAATACCATTCTTGTTAGCTTTAGTCAAACAGCATGCTCACGGGTATTTCTTCAAAGATCCTCCGTATCGCTTCCGCCAACAGCGGGGCTACTGAAAGCACCGTTAACTTAGGAATCTGCTTTTCCTGGGGCAGGTGAATACTGTCTGTGACAACCACTTCCTCTAACGGGCTGTCCTGGAGAATTTCAGCGGCGGGATCCGAGAAGATAGCATGGGTAGCACAGGCGTAGACCGCCTTGGCACCCTTCTCAATCAAAGCTTTGGCAGCGTTCACTATAGTGCCGCCTGTATCGATCATATCGTCAACCAATACAGCGGTCTTGCCCTCAACATCACCGATGATGTGCATGACCTGGGCTACGTTCGGCTCAGGGCGCCGCTTGTCTACGATAGCCAGCCCGCAGTTGAGGCGATCAGCAAGCTCCCGGGAGCGGACCACGCCTCCGACATCGGGGGAGACTACAATAACATCTTCGAGTTTCTTTTGCAGCAAATATTCGGCAATAATGGGCATGCCCCTCAAGTTGTCAACTGGAATATCAAAGAATCCCTGAATCTGCCCGGCATGCAAATCCAGTGTAACCACCCGGTCTGCCCCTGCTGCGGTCAGGATATTGGCCAGGAGCTTGGCTGAGATCGGATCCCGCGGCTGCGACTTGCGGTCTTGTCTTGCATAAGCGAAGTAAGGTATAACAGGACAGACAACTTTTGCTGAGGCCCTTTTCATGGCGTCAATCATAATTAATAGTTCCATAATGTGCTCTGCAGAAGGATTATTTAATGGCTGTACAATAAATACTTCCGAACCGCGCACCGTCTCCCCGATCTTACACCGGATTTCCCCGTCCTTAAAACGTGTGATTTCAGATAATCCCAGCTCCATACCTAGGTATCTGCAGATATCGACGGCCAACTCCATATTAGCATTCCCGGCAAACACCTTTAGTTTCTTACTAGCCTGTCTCATGTCGGCTCTGTACCCCTCCATTTTACTTGGTCATCAACGAAAAAGGCGCAATTTGCTCTCCCTTACCCACCACCCTACCTGAAACAACAATGTTTTCCAAGGCGACTCCATCGGCAATCTCGGCTTCAATCAAATGGCAGTTGGGACCGATTATGCAATCCTGGCCAATCTTGGTCCCCTTTTGAATCATGCAGCCTGGGTAAATAGTCGTGTCCTGACCAATTTCACAATCCCATTCGATCCAGGTGGACTTAGGATCCATGATCGTCACGCCCTGGCTTTGCCAATAGGCGCAGATGCGGTCGCGCAAAATGGCTTCTGCCTCCGCAAGCTGGATGCGATCATTAATGCCCATGCTTTCGGCGGCATCATCTAAGACAAAACCCTCAACCGTGTGACCGCCCTTGATCATCAGGGGAATCACATCAGGCAGATAGTATTCCGCCTGTGCGTTTTCGGGTGTTATTTGGGTTAGATAGTGAAAGAGCAGCTGGCTGTCGAAGCAGTAAGTGCCGGTGTTGATCTCTTTAATCTGCAGCTCCTGCCCGTTGGCGTCTTTGTGCTCTACCACGCCAAGCACATGGCCCTGCCCGTCGCGGACAACCCGTCCGTAGCCGGTGGGATCGTCAAAGATTGCAGTGACAATTGTTGCCGCGGCCTTGCTCTGGCTGTGATGTTCCAGGAGCTTGCGGAAAGTCTCGCCGCGGAAGAGGGGGGTGTCGCCATATGTAACCAGGACAGGCCCTGTAAAGTCGCCCAAGAGGTGCCGGCACTGGTCAACTGCATGGCCGGTTCCAAGCTGTTCCTTCTGCTCGGCTAAAGAAACTCCGTCCAGCACCGCCCTTACCTTGTCGCCTTGAAAGCCGATCACGACAATGATTCGGTCGATTCCCGCCAGCCTCACGCTGCGCACCGCGTGGTTGACCATTTCCAAGCCCGCGACCTTGTGGAGGACCTTTGCCTTTTTGGATTTCATTCTGGAGCCCTGACCTGCAGCTAGAATAATTGCTGCTGCTTGTACCATGATTTCTCCTCCTTCACCCAATTAGCACTTCGAGAAGACTGGTTTACTTCCTCCCTTGTTTTTTAAGAACATCTTCCATCGGCGTAGAAAAACCCCGCCCACTCCGGCGGAGCTTGCAGTACTGCAAAAATCTGGTTTAGGACAGTATCCAATCTGCGGGTTCAACTGTGACTTTCTGTTCCTTCACATCCACTTCGCGCAGATATACTAGGGGGAGGTGATCATCGATGAGCTTCTCCTCGGGCCAGCCGGTTTCGATCAGCACTCCCTTGCCCACTACTGTGCAGGCGAACTCGCCCATCAGATCCGAGAGGCCCCGCAGGGTACCCCCTGCTTTCATAAAGTCATCAATCAAAAGCACTCTGCCCCCCTCGGGCAAAGCCCTCCTGGAGAGGGACATAGTCTCCACCTGCCTGGCGGATCCGGAAAGGAAGTTCATGGTCAACACCGGACCTTCTGTGGGCCGGCTCTGCCTGCGCACTACAACCAGGGGGACATCCAGGGCATGGGCCACCTGCAGGGCAACTGGGATTCCAGCTGTTTCCACAGTAACCACATACTCAGGGTCACGGTCGCCGAAGGCTGTGGCAAAAATCGATCCTACTATACTCAGCAGGGAAGGCGANGAGATCAAATCATCGATATAGAGCAGTCCGCCGGGTAAGATGCGCTCCGGCTCCCTCAGCCGCGCGCAGACCTCTTCGATGGAGGTGCGAACCTGGTCTTTGGTCAGGTGGGGCACATAGCGCACTCCCCCCACAGCACCCGCGATGGTTTCTATTTTCCCCATGTTTAAGGCGTTAAAGGTGGCGCGGATGATCGCCAGATCCTCCGAGAGGGTGGAGCGGGCCACATCAAAAAGTTCAACAAAATCTCCCACCGCAAAAACATGGTTCGGTCTTTCGACCAAAGTTTTTGTGATAGCCGCAATGCGGTGTGCTCGCCTCATGCTAAGCCTCCTTGTCTTGCACGGCAGCAATAGTTTTTTCTGCTAACTGTAAATCGCTTGGCTTGTCTATATCATTGCTCAGCTCCGGATAGGGCGAAATAATGATCACGCCGCTGTGACCTAGGATTTCACTGGCCCTCTGTTCTAATTCACGGAGGGAGAGCTGTTTGGTCAAAAACTTGACAATAAACAAAAATCCCAGCATTCTAATGAGCTTCCAGGGCTTTTTGCGCCGGGAAAACACTTCATCCATAACCCAGCGTGAGTTGATGACGGCCTGGGGAGTGGCCAGCAGAATGTTGCCTCCGGTAAAGGAGCCTTCTTTGAGGGTGAAGTAGGTGCGTGCAGTTTCGGGATACTGCTTTTCCGTGGCCTCTTTGGAAGTAATGGGATAGAAGATTTCACCCTTAAGCTCGCCGCAGCGGTTGACAAAATCATCAATCACTTCGGCGTGAATAAACGGCACGTCTGAAGTGACAAAGAGGATGTTGTTCTTCTTTTCCAAGGCATCCATCGCCCGGAAAATATTCTCGGTGAGGCTGTTTCCCGCCTCAACCCACCTGGCCTGGGGAACAAGCAGATCCTTGATCTCCGCCGGGGCCACCACAATTATCTCCCCAACGCAGGAGGAGCTGTGCAGCGCCTCAATTACGTAATTTACCATAGGTCTGCCGGAAATGGGAATCTCGGCCTCCCACTTTTCCGAACGGACTTCTTGAAGCTGGCCGGTATTCGGAGCTCCCGCCAATACTACGGCATCTACTTTCATCTGTAGGTCTCCTCCGCTCATTGCGAACACACGCCCCTGTCCATTAAGGTAACCACATAGACCTGAACTTCATCCTGAAAACGATCTCGGAACCTGCGGGNACTTGCCTCTTCAGCAAACAGCCCAAAAANTGTGGGCCCGCTCCCGCTCATCAGGCTGGCCAGGGCCCCGTGTTCCAAGAGGCGCCCTTTCCAAAGGCCGACTTCAGGCAGCAAAACTGCGGTTACAGATTCTAAAGCATTCTCTAAAACGCCTGACAAGGGAGTGTCAGTCTGGCTTGCCAGATACTCAAGCAGCCTGTCGGTGGAATTCCCTCCATGGGCCGCAGGGTCTAAGCTGCGGTAAATCTCGGCGGTGGACACCCCTGCCTTAGGCTTCACAAGAACCATGACAGTTGACGGGAAGGGCCCCACCGGGGTAACAGCCTCTCCGATCCCCTCAACCAGGCAGGTTCCCCCCTGCAGGCAGAAAGGAACATCGGCGCCTACGGCCAGGCCGATCTGCTGCAGTTCCGCAAGTTCCAAACCCGTTCCATAGAGTGTGTTCAGGCCGTGGAGCACTGCAGCGGCATCGGCGCTTCCGCCGCCGAGACCGGCAGCAGCCGGGATGTTTTTCTCCAGGGAAATGGCAACAGCAACACCGCCCGGCACTTGTGCATGCTTGGCAAAAGCTTCCACAGCACGCCAGCAGATGTTGCGTTCATCGGTGGGAATCCAGGGCTGACTGCACTGTATGGAAATACCCTGGCCCCTGCTCTTTTTCTGAAGGGTAACGGTGTCTGCCAAGGAAATGGACTGCATCACGCTGCGCAGCAGATGATAGCCGTCTGCTCTGCGTCCCTTGATATCTAAAGTCAGATTCACTTTAGCGTAGGCCTTCAGCGTGATTTGGTCCATGGCGCGCAACACTCCTGTCATACCACTATTTCCGCACCAAAGGTAAAATTCCTCCTGTCTTCAGCGAGACAAAAGCAGCCAGGCGCCCCCTGCCATAAGCAGAATCCCCACCCCCTTCCACAGAGTGAAAGGAATGGGCTCCAAGCCGAACCAGCCGCAGTGATCCACCAAAGCCGCGGTAAAGACCTGACCCAGGATAATGGCGGTNGTGGCAGGGGCAACCCCTGCTTTGGAGATCGCGGCCGCCACCAGGTAGATGATCCCGACGCTGAGCACCCCGCCTAAATAAGTATACCAGGGGGCCTTGGGCAAATTGGCGAGATTCCCCTGGCCAAGACCCATCAGAAGCAGGCCCAAGGCCAGCACAGAACCTACCGCATGTACAACCAAAGTGCCCTCCAAGAGGCCTGTAATTTTTGCCAAAGCGGTGTTGAGCGAGCCCTGCAAAGCCATTAATACTCCGGATAAAGCTGCGAGCAGAAGCGCAAGCATCTGTATTCCCCTTTCCCATTCGGTCCAGGGTATTATGCCCAATTATCAAGAAGAGACCTTTCTCGAAGAAGTTCTTCGTTAAAGGTCTCTGCCCTTCCACATTCGTTCTGCGGATCAGCTGCGGGGAATATACAGGCGCTCGCCGGCCCTTAGGGCACCCGGATCGTCCTGCAGACTGGGATTTGCCTTGATAATTGCTTCTTCGGTGGTGTGGTAGAGGCGGG
>JGI24708J26588_10002564_pt1 | contig 13680 bp, 13 predicted proteins | sample BioPla1DNA2_FD_26588 | JGI IMG/M metagenome (IMG submission 26588) | reverse complement strand
AATTTAGGTCTGAACTAGTAGATAGTGGCTACTTAAAAGCCAAACGAGTTAAGAAACAAAGAAGGCCCAAAAAACCCAAGCCACTCCATTTTATATCAAGTGATGGCTTTGATATGTATGTAGGGAAAAATAATGCCCAAAATGACCTTCTAACTTTAAAAACCGCTGCTAGGCATGATATATGGCTACACACTAAAGACATTCCAGGTTCCCACGTGATTATTAAAACAAATAGACAGGAAGTTCCTGAAACTACTATAGAAGAAGCCGCTATACTTGCAGCATATTATAGCAAGGCAAAGGGGTCTAGCAATGTGCCTATAGACTACGTAGAACGCAGGCATGTAAGGAAACCTAATGGTGCCAAACCTGGTATGGTTATTTATGATAGTAATAAAACTATATATGTAACACCTGAAAAAAGATTGGTGGATAAGATAGGAAGAAATAAATAAATTAACTTAATGATATAGCCCCTAAATCCAGACATGGAACTAGGGGCTATATAACTTTTAGGTATATTCCAACCTATTTACGTCTTGCCATTTCTCCTGTATCAAGGTTATACCCATACTTTATTTTTTTATCATCTTCTGTTCTTGCCTTTACAATAAACTCTAAACTCCCATCATCAAGCTCAAGTGACCATTCATAGATTCTGCTATCTTTCCCGATATCCTTTATGGCCCTATCTATTGCCTGATCTACCTTATCTGTACTTTCCCTTGTAATCTGCCTATGACTTCCTTTTAGGAGTTTTTCCTTAACCTGAATTATAGTGCCGTCCATAGGGCTTACATAAATCTCATATTTCCTCTCATTATCATAACCCTTAATTTCATAAACAAATGAATTGGATTTGGCCTTTAGCTTAACTTTTTTNACTGTNGTGTTTGGGTATCTTTCAACATATACATCTAATGCCTGGCTAGGCGTTATTTTGATGTTTTCNCTAAGATTTTTCATAAAACTCACCTATACCTTTCTATCTGCCTATGTCTNATTGTATATAATTATATCATAAGAAAGGATNCTAGTGTTTTTCAATTAATTTACCACTTATATTAACTATATTTTGAGGTTTTCCTTAGAATAATATTTAACCACTTTCCATTTTCATAGCCATTCCTTACATCTCTTGTTATTATGCTTTCAATAAGGTTAAATGACTTACAGTTACTTAATATATTATCTAATTTTTTACTGTTTAAGTAGGTATAATATCTTCCGTTTATCTTTCCTTCAAACTCGCCATGCTTAAAGGAAGAATAAAAGTACCCTCCTGGTTTTAGGCTCCTATTTATTTTAGTAAGGATATCTGGCAATTCATCAAACCTAAGATGCAAAAGTGAAGCACATGCCCAAACAGCATCATATGTACTTACTTCATCGATATCCTGAAACTTCCTACATTCCACCTGCTGACCTGTGTACTTACTAGCTATTTTACATAACTCACTAGACCCATCTATAGCAGTTACTTTGTAGCCTAGGTCAATAAAAGCCTTGCTATCCCTACCAGCACCACAACCAAGGTCTAGGATATGGGCCCCTGGTTCTAAATATTTGAGCAAGATTTCCTGCTGATTTTTAAAGTCTAGGTATGTAGTTTCCTGGCTGTATAATTTAGCATTTTTATTGTAGTAATCTAGGGTCATATTAAACTCCTTTTATATATTAAGTTCATGATATTTTTCCAATTCTATATAATTTGACTTAGATAATTCTAACTCACTATTATCATGCCAAAGTGGATACCCCTGATTGTAGGCAATTTGATAAAGTGGCTTTATCGTTGACTGTATAGATGACACAAAGTAATCCTTTGGTATATCTTTATGTATTGAAGCATTAATATCCATCTTTTTATTAATAGTTAGGTAGTCCTCCAACTGCTTTTTTAATTTTTTGTTTTTCCTTGCTACAATAAAGGCATTATATTGAAGATCAGCAAATTTGTCCATATACATGTCTAGATTAGGAAGCTTGTTACTCTTAGAACTATTAATATTATGGAAAGTTGGTAGCAGGTTCCACAACTCATCATGCAAAACAAAGCTCCATGGAATAAAATGATCAATACTTAGATCACCATATTTATTAAAATTATCCTTGTTAAGTTCTTTACCTGTATAAATATCACTAAGTGGCATTTCATAGCCTACCTGGTCCCAAAACTTTCTTGCATCTGTGAGATTACGCTTCTTAGGTGCAGACAGTTTAAATGGTATTGCTGGTACATTAGGATTTCTATCTTGCAAAAAACATATTAGCTTATAGCTCATCCAACCATACACTATATTTTGATTTTTATAAATATAATTATACCAGTTTTTATTTATAGTAATTATTTTGTTACTATCATCTATTTTATAAAAGACATCCTCTTCCACATTACTTAATCTTGCAATCTCTTTGTTTTTTCTATGCTCAGAAATACCTTTAAATCTACCTGTAAAAAATGGTGATAGTAATCTGTAAGGCACCATATTATATAAATTCCTTATGCGTTTTTCTATTTCCTTGTCTTCCAGATTTTCCAAGAACACCATCAACTTATCTTCGCTTATATCACTTTCTATATTATAATTTTTCTGTATAAGCATACAAAGGTCATACAGCATATCTATAGCACCTAAATTTAAATGGTATTCTGTAAGAGGATACCACGCCTCCGTTATCATCCTACATACAACTTGTCTAAAGGTTATTTCCCTATTACCATTTATAATTTCCTTAAAGATTCCCCTAAACCAGAACAGCTTGTAACTTGTAACTATGTTATCTTCTTGCATTTGCTCTAATATTTTTACATCTATAGATGATTCTTGTGGTAACTTTAACATAGCATCTCCTTTGCAGTTCATCCTATATCATCTTGCACCCTATGATTGCTTAAACCATAATATTATAGCTTTATAAATTTCCCCTATTACACTAAACATATTATATCATAATATTATACAAGTTTCACACTATTGGATTAATAGTCTATCTGTAATTAGTCATCTATAAGGAATTAAAACAATAAAAACTCCTTAGCTCATGGGATTGTCTTCCCATGAAACTAAGGAGTTAGTTAATATAACTTTTAAAATTTTATAAGTTTATATGGTAAAATCTTATCCAACTTGTAGTTCAAGACGTAGTCTATCTGCTATAAGTGCTATAAATTCGCTATTTGTTGGTTTTCCTTTACATCTCATTACTCATACCTATCTTCTCCTTTATATATATATTATGAAGGCTTTTGCCTACATTTTTGAAAGTAACAAACTCTTATATGGTAAAATCTTATCCAACTTGTAGTTCAAGACGTAGTCTATCTGCTATAAGTGCTATAAATTCGCTATTTGTTGGTTTTCCTTTACCATTATTAACTGTGTATCCAAATAGCTCATCAATTGTGTCCATCTTGCCCCTACTCCATGCAACTTCTATAGCATGGCGGATAGCTCTTTCTACCCTACTTGCTGTGGTATCGTATTTCTTAGCAATGTTAGGGTATAGCTGCTTAGTAATTGAGTTTAATATGTCCATATCATTAACTGCCATAATAATTGCATCTCTTAGATACTGGTATCCTTTAATATGTGCTGGTATTCCAATTTCATGAATTATACTAGTGACTTCCTTCTCTAGTGCCAAGGGTGTAAGCTGATAATGTCCTGCGTTAGTATCTGTGGTAGTTATACTGCTACTGTTCATTCTTGTAGTTTCATTTTTGATTACTGGGTTGCTAGATTTAAGCTGACGAATTCTAGAAATTAATGTCTCCATATCAAATGGCTTTATAATGTAGTATGCTGCTCCTAGACNTAGGGCTCTATCTGTGATTGTATCTTGCCCTACTGCTGATAACATAATNAATACTGGTCTTTTTTTGAATTTCATAGCGTTTACACGCTCTAAAACTCCTATCCCATCTAAATGTGGCATTATAACATCTAGNATAACTAGATCTGGCTCTTGCTCCTCTATTACTGTACATGCCTCTATTCCATTATGGGCTACACCAACTACTTCCATATCAGATTGTTTTTTTAGGTATTCTGATAGGATTTCNCTAAACTCCTTATTGTCATCTGCGATTACTATNCGTACCTTACTACTTTTCAAATTAATTCCCCCCCTATTTGTTATACGATTCATAAAATAAATACCAAATATCGTATCTATTCACATTNTAGCGAATATTACACACAAAGGCAACCATTTTATGTCTTTTTTTACCTTTTTAGTATTTACCTTACTTCATTTTCCTTTTGTATCATGTTTTCAATGAAGATACCGTAACCTTTAGTGGGGTCTTGAACAAAAACATGGGTAATGGCACCAATAAGTTTGTTGTTTTGTATTATTGGGCTGCCACTCATACCTTGTACTATCCCATTAGTAGCATTTATTAATTTTTCATCAACTATTTTCACTATCATTCCCTTGGAGATGTCATTATTATATTTGGAAAGCTTCTGTATATCTACTTTGAACTTCTCAACTTTATCTCCACTAATATTGGCTAATATATAAGCTTCGCCTTCCTTAACTTCATCCTGAAAACCCAGGTATACGGGTTCACTTTGCAAGATATCTTGTCCTGGTTCATATAAGTTTCCGTATATTCCTTGTTCTGTATTTTTGCTAATATTACCTATTATGGATTCTTCATCTGTATTAATAACACCACTAAGCTCACCTGGCTGGCCCTTCCTGCCCTTCTTAATGGATATTATCTCTGTCCTTACTAGTTCTCCGCCCTTTACAGACATTATTTGCTTGGTATCAACATCAGTAATACCATGTCCTAGGGCTCCGTAGGTCTGCGTTGCTGGATTATAGTAGGTAATGGTTCCTATCCCCTGGGTACTATCCCTTACCCATACGCCAATCTTATAGACTTCTTCTTCCTTGGAGTANACTGGATTAANGGTATGATAGGCAATTGATTTACCCCTTCTTACTTTAAGCTTAAGGGGCTTGTTATCACTTTCTGTAATAGATTCTATTAGGTCTTCCTTGGAGGTTAGTAGCTTACCGTTAACTTCCAAAATTAAATCACCTATTTCTAGTATACCCTTGCATGGCTCATAGCTCTTATCATCAATAGCCTGTACTGAACCCAGGCCTAGTACCATTACTCCATCTGTTGAGATCTTAACCCCCACAGTGTTGCCACAAGGGATAACCTGGGTATGGGGCATAACATCAACTTTCATGTTAACTAATGGAATAAGACCTAGTAGCGAAAGTCTAACATCTACCCTGCCTAGGTCATCTACCTGCATTGTAAAGGGTTCTTTTAAATCTATTTTTATATTGTCTTGGTTAATTGGTTCATTGTTAATTTTTAATACGCCCATTTTCTCCGGTGTAAGCCTAGCTTTAACTGGTAAGGAGAATTCAAACATATGCTCCTGCCCCTCTATTAAATTTATGTTATGGGGTAGGTAAAAGTGGAGCACAATCAATGGGCTTATTATTGTAAAGATGGATAATAAACATATAAGTAACTTAACATATCTTTTCTTTTTTCTCTTTACCATAATATTCACTTCCCACACTGTATATTTGCGGTTATATCATTAAAATGCCCTTTTTAAAGCTTTATTATACAGTGTGATTTAAAATATTTTTGGAAGTTAATACTACAGATTTCCTTTAAATTGTGTTGCCATTTTTTTGATTTCTTTTGCATTTTCAAGTGTTGTATCTGTAATTAATGCACCTGCCATTAGGCGGCTTATTTCTTCTATAATTTTTTGATCGTCTAATAGTTCTACATGGGTATTTGGGCGCTTATTATCTATGCTTTTTTCTATTAAATAATGGTAGTCAGACATTGCAGCTATTTGTGGCAGGTGTGTTATACAAATAACCTGATGCCTCTTTGCTATAATGGCTAGTTTTTCAGCTACTTTCTGGGCTGTTCTACCGCTTATCCCTGTATCTATTTCNTCAAAAATTACTGTTCCTATATCATCAACGTCAGCTAGTACTGTCTTAAGNGCTAACATTATCCTGGACATTTCCCCNCCTGATACTATCTTGCCAAGGGGCTGCATTGGCTCTCCTATATTGGTAGAAATCATAAATTCAACTTCATCTATNCCAGTACGGCTTATCTTATCTTTTTCACTGACCTTAATTTGGAACTTAGCGTTTTCTATTTGAAGCTCGTGGAGTTCCTTTTCTATTTTTTGGGATACTTCTTTTGCCTGTTTATGCCTAATGGCACTTATTTTGGAGGATATACCCTGCATTTGACCTTCTAGTTTTTTTATTTTTCCACTAAGTTCTTCTCTTTTTTTATCACTATTTTGAAGGTTATCAAGTTCTTGTTCTAGTTTTTTGTGGTGTTCTAGTATCTCTTCTATACTATCACCATATTTTCTTTTTAGGTTGTAAATTAAATCTAGGCGCTGCTGGATTTCAAATAANGCTTCTGGGTCATATTCAGTATCTTCACTTAGGCCCCTAATATCCGGTACAAGCTCTACTACCTGCACCTCTATATCTTGCAAGGTTTTATATATTTGATTAATTTCATCGCTTATATCAGAGATATTTGACATGGCATCTATAGCTTCCCCAAGCCCTCCTATAACTCCTAGGGAGTTTGTATTTTCGGCGCTCAAATAATCATAGGCCTCTTGTAGACTATGTTTTATTTTTTCGGCGCTGCCTAGGACTTTCATCTCTTCGGAAAGCTCCTTATCTTCATTGATTTCCAGGGCTGCATCCTCTATTTCCTTAGTTTGAAATTGTAGGATATCTATCATTTGTATCCTGGACTTATCATCTCCCATTAGGCCTTCTAATTCCTTCTCAAGCTTGGAATAATCGTCATAGATGGTTTCTAACTCTAATAGGTATCCTTCTAATTCCTTGCCTCCAAATTTATCTAGTAGCTCTATATGTTTTGATGAGTCAAGAAGGGATTGATGCTCATGCTGGCCATGTACATCAAGAAGCATGCTGGATATTTCTTGTAGCATTTTCCTAGTTACTGTTTGCCCATTAATCTTATAGATTGTTCTTCCTTTTTGGCTTAGCCTTCTGGAGATTAGTATATGTTCATCTTCCTGATCAATCCCTAGCTCCTTTAGCTTGTCTTCTATTTCCTTGTTTTTGTTTTCAAATAATAGCTCAACTAATGCGTAGTCTTCTCCCCTTCTAATAATAGATCTAGGGACTCTACCACCTAGGGCAAAGTTTATAGAATCTATAATCATAGATTTACCTGCACCTGTTTCCCCTGTTAAGATATTTAGGTTTTCGTGTAATTCTAGACTTGCCTCATCTATTAAAGCTATATTATTAACGTTAATATGAATTAGCACTTACTTCCTCCTTAATTTCTAGGAATTTAATATCTCTGTAAATTTATCCATTATTATATCTATATCTTTTTCGCATCTAGTTGCGCAAAATATGGTATCATCCCCGGCCAAGGTTCCAACTATTTCCTCTACATGGAAGGCATCTATAGCAGCTGCTACTGCGTCTCCCATTCCTGAAAGAGTCCTAATCACAAGGATATTTTGTGCCCTATCCATGGAAAGTAGAGCATCCTTAAATATGCGGATCATTTTTTCTGATGCATGGTGCTCCTGCCTAGCTAGTGATGCGTATTTTTGGCCACCTGTCTTACTATTTACCTTGGTTAATTTTAGCTCCCTTATATCCCTAGATATAGTGGCCTGGGTTACATTAAAGCCAGCCTCTATAAGTCTTCTCCCTAGCTCCTCCTGGGTTTCAATCTCATTTTTTTGTATAAGGTTTAAAATAGCAGATTGTCTTTGTCCCTTCATAACTTCCTCTCCTTTTTAGTCTTCTCCAATTCCTGGTCTTCTCTCAACTATTTTATTTCTCAATATATCATAAAAATTGCATTCTGATAATTTTAAAAGCCTAGATGTAGTTTTAGACTTTGAAACCTTAACTATATCCTTTGGTTTAATGCTATATACTTTTTGTCCATCTATGGAAACCCCAACACTTCCCCCTTGTAGCTTGGGGATAATAATCTCTACAGTATCTTGCTCTGAAACTATCATGGACCTTGAATATATGGTGTGGGGGCATATGGGCGTAACAACCATTATATTGGCCTTAGGATCTACTATAGGCCCCCCTGCGGATAGGCTGTAGGCTGTTGAGCCTGTTGGGGTTGCTACTATAACCCCATCTGCTGGATACACATCTGCGTATTGCCCATTTATGTATATGCCATAGTTTATCATCCTGGTGTAACTGTCCCTTGTTATACTTACATCATTTAGGGCAAGGAACTTTTGCTCTTTAGAATCCTGGGAAATAATACTTACCTCTAACATCATACGGTGCTCTATATAGAAGTCACCTGTAAGTAATTTCTCAAAGGATGTTAGGGCTGTATCTTTTTCAATATCTGTTAAAAAACCAAGTCTTCCTAGATTAACCCCTATAATTGGCACTTCCTTAAGGGCAGCCTTTTTCGCTACCCCAAGTAAGGTTCCATCTCCCCCTAAAACCACTATGGCATCGCTGCTTGCATAAAGTTCATTTTCTTCTACTGATATATCATTTCTTTTGAGCTGCCTACCTATTGTAGGCGTAACTTGTACTTTAAAACCATTATCTTCAAACCAGCCAAGGGACTTTTGGGTCATGGCTAGTTTTTCGTCTTTTATTATGTTTGGTATAATACCTATTCTCTTCATAATTCACCTGCTCATTGTATGTGATTTCTCAACAGTATCTTTAATTAGCTGAACTTCCTCTTCCCTGTCCATACCTTCTGTATTATTCTTCAAGTAAACTAAGTATTCTATATTGCCTTCTGGCCCTTTTATTGGTGAAAAATCAATTCCAAGGGTTCCAAATCCTATTTCCCTAGAATAGGCTAGCACTTCTTCTATCACTTCCTGGTGAACCTTAGGATCCCTTACTACTCCTTTTTTACCAACCTTTTCCCTTCCAGCCTCAAATTGTGGCTTTATAAGGGCTACTATCTCACCTTTATCTTCTAACAACTGCTGTAATGGGCCTAGCACCTTGGTAAGGGAGATAAAGGATACATCTATGGAGGCAAACTCTATATCATGGTCTATTTGGTCCCTTGTAAGATAACGGATATTTGTTTTTTCCATACATACTACCCTATCATCCTGCCTAAGCTTCCAAGCTAGTTGCCCATACCCAACATCAACCGCATATACCTTGCTAGCATGATTTTGCAACATGCAATCTGTAAATCCACCCGTTGATGCTCCAACATCCATGGCTATCTTATCCTTAAGTTCAATAGGAAATACTTCCATTGCCTTCTCTAACTTGTAGCCTCCCCTGCTTACATACTTAACTTCATCTTTTATCTCAATATTTGCATCTTCTTCAACCTGAAAGCCTGGCTTATCTTCTTTTTGCCCATTTACATAAACTGCCCCTGCCATAATATAAGCCTTTGCTTTTTCCCTAGAAGGTAGCAAATTTCTTTGAGCTATTAAGACATCTAGTCTTTGTTTTCTTGCCATATATACCTCCTTATTTATTGCTATTTACTATATCTACCACAGTTTTGGCTACTGATTCTTTATCTAGTTTGTATTTTGCATAAATATTATCCACTAGGCCATGATCTATAAATTCATCTGGAAAGGCTAGGTTATGAACCTTTAGTTGATTCAAATCATAGGTTTTCTTAAGTTTAATGCTTAAGCACTCACCATAGCCNCCNCTTGCCATATTATCTTCCAAGGTTACTATATGGGTGATATTATCTGATATCCTTCTTATGCTATCTATATCCATAGGNTTTACAAACCTGGCATTAATAACATATGGTTGTATTCCTTGTTTTTTGAGAAGTTCTGCGCTTGCAAGGGCCACTTCTACCATCTTGCCTACTGCTATTATGGCAACTTCCTTGCCTTCTTTAATTATTTCTGACTTCTTGTATTCTATTGGATTAGTATTAAGCATAGCAACTTCCTTGCCTTCATTCCCCCTTGGATATCTAATAGCTATAGGGCCTGGATGGCAAGTAGCATACTCTAGCATATACTTTAGCTCTGCATAGTTCTTAGGTGCTAGTATGGTCATATTTGGCATATGGGATAGGTAGGATAGATCAAAAACTCCCTGGTGGGTTGGCCCATCTTCTCCTACTATTCCACTTCTATCAATGGCAAATATAACAGGCAAGTTTTGAATACATACATCATGTAGTATCTGATCATATGATCTTTGTAAAAATGAGGAATATATTGCAACTACGGGTCTATATCCTTCTACAGCTAGTCCAGCTGCAAAAGTCACTGCATGCTGCTCTGCTATTCCTACATCAATAAATCTTTTGGGGTATATATTTGCAAAGTCACTTAGGCCTGTTCCTTCTGGCATTGCCGCTGTTATGGCTAGTATTTTTGAATTTTTCTTAGCTATATTAATTAGGCTTTGGCCAAATGCATCAGAATAGGTTGCCGGTGTTCTATTTGAAACAGATGTTCCTGTTGATGGAACAAAGGGCGATACCCCNTGGTACTTTTCTGGTTCTTTTTCAGCAAATGAATAGCCCTTGCCCTTGGTTGTTTTAACGTGAATAAATATAGGACCTTCCATCTCCTTAGATTGGCTAAGTACCTGAATTAACTCTTCTATATTATGTCCATCTACTGGCCCAATATAGGTAAAGCCTAGCTCCTCAAAAAACTGGCCTGCAACTAGCATTGATCTAAGTCCTTCCTTGGTCCTTCTTGCCCCTTTATACATGGGNTCACCAATTACAGGTATCTTCTTAAGGCTTTTTTCTACTCCCCTTTTAGCATCCAGATAGGCCTTATCTGTACGTATTTTATTAAGGTATTTAGATAGGCCTCCTACATTTTGTGATATAGACATTTCATTATCATTTAGGATAACTATAATATTAGTATTGCCACGTCCTGCATGATTTAACGCTTCAAATGCCATTCCGCCAGTTAAGGACCCATCACCTATGACTGCAATTACACTATTATCTTTCCCCTGTAAATCTCTAGCTGTAGCCATTCCTAGTGCAGCTGATATTGAGGTGGAGCTATGGCCTGTTCCAAAACAGTCGTGTTTGCTTTCTTGTAGCTTGGGAAAGCCACTCATACCTCCGCATTTCCTAAGATTAGAAAAGCCTTCCTGCCTACCAGTTAGTATTTTATGGACATAACTTTGATGGCCCACATCCCAGACTATTTTGTCCTTAGGTGTATCAAAACAGTAGTGAAGTGCTAAGGTAAGCTCCACTACTCCAAGGTTAGACGCTAGATGTCCTCCTGTTCTTGATAATTTATCTATTAAAAAACTTCTTATTTGGGATCCTAATATGTTTAATTGCTTATTATTTAATCTCTTAATGTCTTTTGGAGATGATATATTAGATAACATATTTTTCAAAATTGAACCTCTCTTTCCTATATTAAACAAAGCTTGTATAGTTATGCTTATTATTGCATTTTTTAAGTAATTGGGCAAGTAAATAGGGACAGTTTATAATACTTAACTGTCCCTAAATTAAAAGCAGATTACCCCAAATGTTATTCCAAGTATAATTCCGGCAAATACTTGTAGGGGTGTATGTCCTAAGATTTCTTTTAGCTGGGTTTCTAGCTTTATATCTGGGTCCTGGAGTATTTCCACAATCCTATTAATTACTGCAGCTTGTTGCCCAGCTTCCCACCTTACACCTGTTGCATCATACATAATAATAAAGCTTATTACTGCACAGGCAGCAAATAAAGGGGTATCGAAGCCCTCAACCCTACCTATTCCAACTGTAAGTGCAGTTACAAAGGAGGAGTGGGAGCTAGGCATTCCCCCTGCGCTTACCAATTTAGTAAAGTCCCATTTCCCATCTTGTATATAGGTGATTATAAATTTAAGGGCCTGCGCCGTAGCCCAGCTAAGTATTGATACTATTAAAACCTTGTTAGTTAAAGTTTCGCTTATTGCTGTAGATAACATATCTTTGTAGCTAACATCCTTTCTAGTCTAGTATGTTCTAGAGGTCAAAAATAAGGCTACTTTTCTTAGCTTTTCTCCTGATTCTCCAAGTACATCTAATTCTTTAATTCCTTCATTAGTTAAGTATTCTAACTCTTTCTTTGCCTTATCAATCCCATTAATTGTTACATATGTTGATTTATTATTTTCAATGTCGCTATTAACAGGCTTACCAAGTTCCTCTTCAGAAGCTAATACATCCAAAATATCATCTGCTATCTGAAATGCCCTACCTATATGTTGGCCGAATTTGTGAAGTGCTTGTCTTTCTTCCTTGTTGGCCCCGCCTAAAACTGCCCCCATATCTATAGGTGCTGTCATTAAGGCTGCTGTCTTGTTTCTATGGATAAAATTCACAGTTTCTATATCAGTTTCCTTGCCTTCTGACATAATATCTATTACTTGCCCGCCAATCATTCCGCCTGTCCCAGATGCCTTAGCAAGTATATTCATAGCTTCTATATAGGACTCCTTAGGATTCTTAAGGGATGCATCTANCATTATTTCAAAGGCTAGATTAAGTAGGGCGTCACCGGCCAGTATGGCTGCCCATTCCCCATATTTGATATGGTTTGTTTCCATGCCCCTCCTAAAGTCGTCATCATCCATGGCAGGTAGATCATCATGTATAAGTGAGTATGTATGAATCATTTCTACGGCGCATGCAAATGGATATACATCTTCATTAGCGCCACCTACTGCTTCATATGCTAAAAGCAATAAAATAGGACGAATTCTCTTACCTCCAGATAAGCTACTATATCTCATAGCCTCATGAATGTAATGTAGGCGTCCCTCAGGTTTGGGCAAAAAATTATCTAACTGTACTTCTATGTCTCTCCCCATTGTTTCTAGCATCTTTTTCATAGTTATAAATCCTCACTTTCATAGTTACTTATCTTAAATTCACCATCCTGGTCCTTCTGAATCTTAGATACTTCTTCCTCAACCCTTGTAAGTTCCTTCTGGCAAAAAAGTGATAGATCCATTCCTTCTTTGTAATATTCAAAGGCCTTATCTAAGGGTAGGTCCCCTCCTTCAAGTTGTCCTATAATCTCTTCAAGTTTAACTAAACCTTCTTCAAAAGTTTGCTTCTTCTTACTGGTCACAGTTATGCTCCTTTTCNTTAATAGTTGCCCTTACTTTCCCATCCTTAAAAAGAATATCAATATCCTGGTTNTTCTCTAGATTAGCTACTGATGTAATTACCTTTTCCTTATCATCTGTAACTACAGAAAACCCTCTNTCTAATGTGTTTAGGGGTGAAAGGCCATCTAGCTTGCCTATTATTTCTTTTAGGTTTGACTGCTTGTAGTTTAAGTTAGCTGCCATAGTTTCTTGTAGTCTACTGTACAATTGGTCTAAGTATTGCCCTTTGCTAGCAAAATATTCATCTGCCCTAGCAAGTACAGGCCTTGATGTATACATTTGTAGGATTTTAGCCTTATGGTCTAAAACTTTGTAAATATCCTTTTCTATTCTTAACTTGTAATGCTCTACCCTTCTTTGCAGTTCTTTTACATCAGGAGTTGCAAGCTCTGCTGCTGCTGAAGGGGTAGGTGCCCTAAGATCTGATACAAAATCAGCAATTGTATAGTCTGTCTGATGACCTACTGCTGATATAACTGGTATTTGGGAATTAAATATAGCCCTTGCTACAATTTC
>JGI24708J26588_10002563_pt1 | contig 13684 bp, 15 predicted proteins | sample BioPla1DNA2_FD_26588 | JGI IMG/M metagenome (IMG submission 26588) | reverse complement strand
GGTAAAGAACTAAAGGTGATTGGATAATTTGTTGTATTGGAATGAAACGAATATTAATTATAGGAAGTACTGGACAAATAGGATCAGAGTTAAGTATTAAGCTCCGTTCTATTTATGGAAAAGACAATGTGATTTGTGGTTATTATAAGCCGCCTTATCCCAATGGCTTTTTTGATTGGGGACCCACAGTAGAAATTGATGCTACGAAAGTGGAACAAATTATAGAGCCAGTAAAAAAATATAAAATAGATACCATATTTAATCTTGCTGCTATTCTATCAGCTGTTGCTGAGGATAAGCCTAAGTTAGGATGGGATGTTGGTATGGGGGCTTTAATTAATTGTTTAAATGTAGCTAAAGAGTATAACTGTGCTGTTTTTACTCCTAGCTCTATTGGTTCTTTTGGTTTGAATACTCCAAAAGATAATACTCCTCAAGATACTATTCAAAGGCCACAAACCATTTATGGTATAACCAAAGTAGCAGGAGAATTATTAAGTGATTATTATTTTAATCGTTGGGGAGTAGATACTCGATCCATACGATTTCCTGGTTTAATATCTAATCTTACTCCTCCTGGAGGAGGTACCACGGATTATGCTGTCGATATTTTCTATAAAGCGGTAGCTGAAGAAAAATTCTATTGTCCTATAAAAAAGGGGACTTTTATGGATATGATGTATATGCCTGATGCATTATCTGCTATGATACAATTAATGGAGGCTGATGCTTCAAAGTTAGTCCATAGAAATTCTTTTAATGTTACGGCAATGAGTTTTGATCCTGAGATTATTTATGGAGCTATAAAAAAGCACTATCCTTCTTTTGAAATGGAATACAAGGTAGACCCATTAAGACAGTCTATTGCTGACTCTTGGCCTAATTCACTGGATGATTCTTGTGCCAGAGAAGAATGGGGTTGGCATCCTAAATTTGACTTAGAAACTATGACTAAAGATATGATAGAGGTCTTGAAACGTAGAAAAATGGGTTAAACTTATTACTCATAGCGAAAACCAGACAGTTTGTTAATAAAAAAGAGGATGTGCCTTTTGACATATCCTCTTTTTTAATCTGCACGGGTGGAAAGGCTCGAACTCTCGACACCTGGTTTTGGAGACCAGTGCTCTACCAACTGAGCTACACCCGTAGCTTTTTGTTTAATTCGAAGGCAAAGATAGGCTTTTATTCTTTAAATCAAAGATTAAAGTCGTTTTATTCGTTTCGAATTCTTCTATTTCAACTTCTCACTCCATTCATCTTCTTTGAATCCTACTAAAATTGCTTGATTAGTAACTAGTAATGGGCGTTTAATTAACATCCCATTCTCTGAAAGTAGTTGGATTAGTTCTTCTCTGCTACGTTCATCAAATGTATCTTTTAAGTTCAACTCTCTATAAATTTTCCCGCTCGTATTGAAGAACCGTTTTAATGGAAGGTTACTTTTATTAATCCATACTGTTAATTCATCAGCCGAAGGAGGGTTTTTATCTATAGCTAGTTCAGTTATTTCAATTTGATTATCTGTAAGCCATTTTTTTGCTTTTTTACATGTTCCACAACGGGAATAACAAAACATTTTTGGTTTCATATTTCTCTCTTTTTGATAGGTTATTTATTTCTATAAAAGTCCAATATCTTGAAACATAACTTTATACTTCTCCGCTTTTTTTTCTATGGTTTGAGGGTAGGCCCTCGATGAAGAAGGCATTCTATACAACCTTAACTCTCTATTATTATACTTTAAAGGTTTAAAAAATCCAATTTTAGGCTCTTTAACATTGAATTGAGTTTGTAAAATTTCAGTTGCCTTTTTACCCGTAGTTACCAAGGTATTACAATGAGGTATTTGGTCTAGTAACTTTTTTATGTTAGTAGCTTTTACAACCTCTAAATATTGATCAGAGGCATTGTCCTTTAATCTTTTAATAGTGGTTGCCATATCGTAAATAGCAATGCGATTATGAATTAGGAAGTCTATAATCAAATCTTTATTAAATGATTGATTGTCGCTAGTACAGAAGTGCAATTTATCATTATGGAAAAGAAGACCTAATATTCTCCACATATCGTTATTTAAATTGGGGTAGAAAAAATCCATAGACCATCGTTTCTTTTGAGGAGGAAAACTACCTAACATAAGAATTTTAGCTGCTTTCGGTAAGAAAGGTTGTAAGGGATGTTTTTCTATGGGAATTTCACTATTAAATGTTGTCATTGTTTTAAATTGATAGAGTATGCAGAAGAAGTCTAATAAAGAAACGACCGATTAGACTTCTTCTGTATTTATAACTAAAAAAGGGTTGTTATTGTTTTCTATAAGGTATAAATCTTATTGTTTCATAAGTTTAAGAAATTGCATTGTTCTTAACATGCATACCATTACCATTAATAACTTTTAAATTACTTATTTCATTTGTGGTATTAAAACTGAAAGAGGGATATTTATACACCTCGAATTGAGGCTCCGTTTCTCCTTCTATGTAATTCCAAATGTTAGCATAATTTTCAATGTTTTCGCCCCCTTTTTCTAGTTCCCGAAGATAAGCAGTAATGGATTTGTTTTCTATAATATAAACTTTGCCTAATTCATCGATAATGGGACTGTGTAGGCGGGTATGGTCGTGGTCAAAGCGAAGAATTCGTTTGCCTGTAGAACTAATACCCACTAAATTGAAAGTCATGCTTTTACCTACTGCAGGAAGATTTAACACATTACGATCGGTGGCTAAGAAAGGGATATCATATTTTTTTAAGAAATCGCTAACACTCTTTTTAGCTTTGCTTTCATGTTGTAGAAGATTATACAGTTCATCTCTTTGTTGTTTGGTAAGTGTTCCAAATTTCTTTTCTTCTAAGCCTTCTTGTAATGAGCGACTATTGGGAGCAAAAACGGCATAGTTTTCATCGAACCCTTTAACGGTAAATGTATAATATGTAATAACACCCATAGCATTTAATGTTTTTCTTAATTGAGCAGTGTGTCCTCGACGAGATGCTGCTACATTAAAGACCAGTTGGTTTGTTATAAGCCATCCTGCAGATATTATTTTTTCTATCGCTTTTTGAGCTTCAGGAGTAACCTCTAGTGGACTTTGAAAGTGTGTTTGAATAATAAATTGTTCAATGCCAATGGCTGAGGCTTTCTTTTTGAATTCTTTTAATAATTCAACTAACTCATCATTGATTCGGAGGGGGAGATAGGCTAATAAGCGTGACCCTAAACGTATGCGTTGAATTTCAGCATACTTTTTCCCATCTGGACGTTTTTTATTATTTTCTTTTTTTCTTTTTGCCATATCGTAAATGGCATTCAGTATTTGTTTTAATGATTTATTTCTACTCATTAATGCATCTCCACCTGTAATTAGAATATCTCTTAATTGTGGATCATCTTCAAAGTACTTCATTAATCTTTCTAACTTGCTATTCCAAGTTTCTTTGGGTCTTAACGTATCAAATTGAAAATTAAGACGTTCACTTTGAAAATCGTACATTCTTTGACATGAAGCACAGAGTCCACCACAAGCTCTACCCATTGTATCAGGAATTAAAATGGCTACTTCTGGATATCTTCGATGAATATTTGTGCTATTGGGTAATATCCAGCCCGCTGCATTAGGTTGTCCAGGCTCTACCACATCTTCTTTTTCCCATGCTTTAATATTTCCGTACGTTTGAACTAATTTGGGAGAATACAAGATATAACTACGTATTGCTTCATCATTATATCCAGTAAGTTTCGTGTTAAGCAAAGAAAGATAGTATGGAGTAATAAAAAAAGGCATCTTTTTTTTCTCTGCTTTTTTTAGAATAAAAAGAGTTTCGGTAGATAAAGAATAGTTTAACCACTGATTAAGTTCTTGAGGATTTCGAATAGCTAGCGATAGATGGAATCGGTAGTCGTTCCACCATTCTTTTACTTGATTTACTTTTTGTGGGTAATCCATTTCTTCAGTAAAAGTATATCGAGAGGATTTAGATGATTTAAAATCTATTTTTTGTACTAAATGGTGTATAATTCGTTCTTTATTTTCTTTCCGAATGTTTAGTACTTCTTTATCTAACCCGCTTTTCCACCGACTCATATCTTTTTCTAATTGGTTTTGGGTGTAAAGTCTGTTTTCGCTGTTTGAAAGCAGCTGATACATATCAATGAAAAAGTCAATCGGAGTATCTTTTTCGTTTTTAGGGTTTTTTAAAAATGACCAAAGAATATCTAAGGTTTTAATTTTTAAATCTTTGTCTGTTGATAATTCGTGTATTGTTTCACCATTATAGTCAATCAGAAGTTGTAGGTTTTTTCGTTTCTTTTCATCAAAAGCAGGATTTTTAAGAATCCACTGTTTCATGTTATATTGAAAATCAGAAATTGTGGAGCTTTTTTGTGCTTCAGCAATAAGTTGAGGAAACTCTTTTTGAAATAGATTATAGATTTCTGTTAAAGTAAGTGAGAGCAATTTTTGTTGATTCATACGCATATCTTTTTAAGTTGTTTTTATTGATTATGATTATTCCGATTGAAGTTTTTGGAATATATATCTGGTAAATATACACAAAAAGAAGTTAAAAATGGGACTATCTTTCAATTAATCAGGTACTTGTGAATGAGTGTGTTTTTTTGTTAATTTTATAAAAAGAAAAAAGGGAGTATAACGCTTTCATGTTATACTCCCTTTTGTACTACTAAACAACTCAATGCATGACTTCTACAATAAGAGTTGTTTAATGAACTTATTATTTGTTTTTCTTTTCTTTTTTTCTCTGTTTTGCCTCTTTTTTAGCCAAAATAATCATATTAAAGACAAACTCAGTAATCCAATTTTCTGAATAACCTAGACGCTCTTTATACTGTTGTACTCCCATGGCTGTTTTATGTACATCATCTTTTTTAAACACAGGCTTAGTACAAATTTCATGTATTGTCTCTTGTGTAACATTGTACAATGTTTTTCTAAAACGACTAGGAATTCTCATCTTCCATTGCATCAAATTACCAATTAACATCATTAAGTCATTAGTAAACCCTTGGAACATAAAAAGGTAGGGTTGTACTTCGTTTTGAGATCTACAGTTTTTACGGATAGAGCTATCAATTTCTTTAAAGAAGTCGTCTGAAATATCATAATCATCCTTTAGCATTTTTTTTGCTACAGATTTTTCGCCAACTCCTAATTTTCCGCGTTCAGTTGGAACTTTAAATAAGCGCTTAAAGTTAGCTAAATCAGGTAGAACTCTAATGTTTGTAATCCCATTGTTTTGAGCTATCACTGCTTGAAAGTAAACACGTATTAACATCATAAAGTCCTCTACGTTGTCTACAGAATCTACTTTTTTTGAATTTCTATTAAAAAGTCTTGAAAAGAATCCCATATTAAANTTTGTTTAATTATCTATATTAAGTTTCGTCTTACAAAGATACGAAAATGTTTATCTATTTCTATTGGTAGTAAATAGTAAACTTACTCTTTAAGTTTAATTCTAAATTTATTATCCGTATAAAATAGTTCAATAACTTCAAATTGAATGAATTTAGCTAATAAAAACTCTGCCGTTCGTTTTCTCCGTTTTGTTTTGCGATAGAATTGGTTGAGTGTTAGTGTCTCTTTTTCTTTAATATACCCAAGTAAGTTATGTTCTTGCTCAGTATAAGTTATGACTTCACCTTTTTCTTTACTTCCTAATTTCCATAATTGTAAATGCAGTGTAGTAGCTAACATAGTTTCATCTTTTATGCGTACATAGGCTAATGGTTTATTGTCTTTTGAACATGCAAATACGGGTTTATTTTTACTTTCTTGAATTGAGGCAATAAGTACAGTTTTTCCATTGATTTCTATTTCTTTTGTGGTATAATCAATTTTAGGTTTGCAATATAAATCAGCCGCCGCTTCAATCATATATTTTTCCTCATCCGATTGAATTCCTGTTATATTTCCATTGTCTTTAACTCCAATTAAAAGTTTTCCCCCTTTGGTGTTTGCAAAGGCAGAAAGCGTTTTTGCAATTTTTTGTGCATCCGAAATTTCAAATTTGAAGTCTTGAGTAGTATGTTCACCCTCACGAATAAGGCACTGAAGGTACTTACTGGCGTTGATTATTCTCCGTTTCATGCCTTGAAATTACGTAAATTTGTCTTGAAATCCCCTTTTTATGCATATTTAAGCACATTTTTGAAAATACTCTGCTGTTTAATTCGCTATTTTGATTAAAGAGTGTAATTTTGTTCATAGTTACTAACTAATTAATAACATTATATTATGAAAGAACTAGTCGAAAACGTAAATCAATTAATGGCTGAATTCAATAAAGATGCTAATGCTCAAATTGAAAATGGAAATAAAGCAGCTGGAACTCGTGCTCGTAAAGCTTCAATTGAGATTGAAAAAGCACTTAAAGAATTCCGTAAAGAGTCTCTTGATGCTTCAAGAAGCTAAGCCATTTACTTTTCAAAAAGACTTTATAAAAAAAGAGACCTAATTAGGTCTCTTTTTTTGTTTTTAATAGGTGATTTCTACTCTACACTAATAATAGTAATATTGGGGTTTTTGTGTAATAAACTTAAAAGCTCTCCCTCGGCTGACTTTCGAGGCGCTTTAAGTAGTACAGTAACGGTTAATTGTTCAGTATCACTTTCTGTCATTTCGTATGAGATGATTAGGTACCTGTGAGAAATCAATAAATCGATGGTTTTTTTTATTTCCTCAGGCTTTGATGTTGATAATACAAGAGCAGAGTTTCTCATACCTACTTGTTTAAATATCATTCCCAGTGCTTCTAGTCCAATTAATGTAAGTATGGTTGAAGCAATGCTTATGGTGTACATTCCTGCACCCGAAGTCAGTCCTATACCTGCTGTGGCCCATATTCCAGCGGCAGTTGTTAATCCGCGTACAAAGTGTTTATGTAAAATGATAGTTCCTGCTCCCAAAAAACCAATGCCACTTACCACTTGTGCTGCAATACGTCCGGGATCAACAGAATAACCATCGATACGTGCCAAATCAATAAAGGCATATTGCGAAACAATCATCAATAAAGCACTCCCAAGAGAAACCAAGAAGTGTGTGCGATATCCTGCTTCCTTTGCTCTGTATTCGCGGTTGAGTCCAATGATTCCACCGAAAACACCAGCCATAATTAGTCTTAGTATATGTTCCCATTCCATATTCTATGATTTATTAATCGATTACCCAATTTTTATTGTGTGGAACTATTGCTTTTGGATTATAAGAAAGTCCATCTTTAGTAGGTATTTTAAGTTTATATGTGCGTCCACTTCTATTTTCCAAACTATATTCTCTTAACCAAGGATTGAATTCTTTTAGTATGGCTAAATTAATTCCCTGTTGCTTTGCATAATTAGATAGGTTAGTAATGCCAATAGTGGTAGTGACTTCTTTATATTGAAGTGGAGGATAAAGTTGTTCTTTAGTTAATCGGAAACCAAATTGTTGTGGATTTTCGAAAAAGAGTTTTGCAGCTAATAATCTATAGATGTATCGTGCGGTTTCTTCAACTAACCACAAATCACTAGCTTCATCTACACCTTGTCTTCTTAATTCAGATGAGATTCTTCCTTGTCCTGCATTATATGAAGCCATAGCAGATAACCAGTTTCCATATTTGGCATAAGCATCTTTTAGGTATTTACAAGCTGCTACTGTAGATTTTTCAATGTGATATCGTTCATCTATGTTTTTATTAACCTCTAAACCATATTCTCTACCCGTAGCAGGCATAAACTGCCATAGTCCTGCTGCTCCAGCATGTGAACGCGCAAATGTGTTTAAAGAGCTTTCTATAACCATTAGATATTTTAGATCATCTGGCACGTTGTTTTCTTTTAATAAAGGTTCTATTATTGGGAAAAACCGATTGGCTCGTTTTAATATTAAATGGCTATTTGTGTGCATAAAACAGAAAGAAATAAGTTCCCGATCCATTTTTTCTCGCTTATCGTATCTATCTAATACTATTTTTTCACCAGCAAAGGTTACACTATTAGGGACAATAGGAATAGTGCTTCCCTTATTTGAGCCTTTGATGTCTGTTTGGATAGTGGTACTACCTAGTAAATAAGGAGTTAAAGCGATAATAAGTAGAAGGGGACCTAGTGTATAGAATAATTTAGATTTCATAATTTTTAATGTATTCGAATAATTGCTCTTACTACAAAAATAACAAAATTATATAGATTTCGTGTATTTACGATATATGGGTTTTTACATTACTTTTATAAACATTCTTTTTATGTTTGTTGTTTATAGTTTTAAAGATAATAAGATGGATATTATACATGACAAAGAGAATTGCCGTTTTTATGTAATTGTAAATCAACAAGAAGCGTTTGTGAAATATACCCTAACATCCGACACGATGGATGTTTTTTCTACCTATGTTCCCAAAGAACTAGAGGGCAAGGGGATCGCTTCATCATTAGTTAAATATGCTTATGAATATGCCGATTCTTTACATTTAAGACCTGTGGGTAGTTGTTCTTATGCTGCTGTTTGGTTGAAGCGTAATAGGGAAGGGTGAGTGATTTTACGTTAGAATTAATGCTATCTTTTAATGCTCTATTATTTAGATTTTGGTTTTATAGGAAGTTGTTTCCAAAGAAAAGACGGAATCAATTTCCAGAAAAAGACAAGTAGGTTAAATTTCCAATCGATTATAGGTCTTCTTTTCTTTTTTTCTATTGCATTGAATATTTTTTTAGCTGCAACATTAACTTCCATAATGAGAGGGTAATTGTTTTTTGATGTATTTAATAAGGGAGTTTTAATAAAACCAGGTTTTATATCTGTAAAATGGATGTTATAGTTGTTTATATAACATAATTGTTCCAGTGCGTCAATGTAAGTGTTTTGCATACGTTTTGTTGCAGAATAAGCGGGTGCAATACCTAGACCTTTAGTTCCAGCTATAGAACTTATTGCTACTATATGTCCTTTGTTCTGTTTCTTAAAGTAGTGATAAGCAGTAAGAATTGATTGTGTAAAACCGAAGCAATTAGTTTGAACCGTTTGTAGCTCTAATTCTTTATCTAGTGTAGCATTTTGGTATCCAATCCCGGCACACTGAATGAATACATCTATAGGTTTCGTTTTATCTATTAATTTTTGAATTTGATGTATTGCATTGGCTTGTGTAATGTCTATTTCTTCGACATGAACTTGATTTGGGAATTGATTTTGTATTTCCTTTAACTTATCTATTCTTCTTCCTGCTATTCCAATGACAGCATCTTGCTTAAGATATAATTGAGCCAGTTCATATCCTATTCCTGATGAAGCTCCGATAATGAGGACTCTTTTTCTGTTTACTTCCATGGGTTTGGTTACTTATACTAGTTATTATCAAAGATAAGTAATAAAAAAACACCTAAGCAAAATTTTGCTTAGGTGTTTAAGTTCTATTATTAATCTAATAAAATATTTATCTATTAAATGTACTATGTACAACTTCTAAACTTAGTTTATTACCGCCTTGTTCAGGGTCACCTCCCTTTAATTTTACACATCCAGGACGTAAGTCGTGCTCAACAGAAATAGTGGCAGTTGTGTTGTTACCTGTTTGTTTGGATTTAGCTATAATAGGTATTAATACTAATTTATTCCAATCAGGATTATCCTCAGCCCATTTTTTGTTCCACGACTCATCAGTCCAAGTAGTACCATCAGCTTTTTCAGCTTCTTTCTTAGCGTTATTTTTTTCGTTCACTACTGTTTGAACTAATCGGTTAAGATTATCAAATGTATACGTGTTTTTAACGGAATTGTGTGCGATTTCATAAGAGTCTATATTGTTACCAATTTTATTCTCTTTGAAGAAATCGAACATATCATCTTTTCGAACTAAAAGAATATTGCTCGGTACATTCATCTTGAAGGGATAGTCACTTTTCTCGTAATAGTTAGGTATAACTAGCTTTACAAGATTTAATGTATCGCTTATTAATTGCTCTTCTATTTCGTCAAATGGTATTGTCATTTCTGTAAAGATACCAGCAGGAGACTTTAAGAAGGTGTGTTCTGTTTCAGCAACCTTTTCTTGTAGTTTATCAGAGTTTTTAAAGCTGTTAGCTTGAATAACTTCACGGGTTGCAGGGAAGGTTTTTTGTGCATAATATAAAGAGTCCGTTCCATCCACTTTTTGCAAGCTGTTGTTAAGCGAATCTTTATAATGACACGCAACGACCACATTTAATTGAACACGGTCTATATATAAAATGGCACCATCACCTTCTACTGTTTTGATATATAATCCTTTTAGTATGTTATTAATAAACGCTTCTGAGCTGTAAAAGTATTCAGGGTGTTCACGATTAGCTTTGAGAATATTCTCTCCAAACTCCTTAGGTAATTCCACTCTCACATGAGGGTAGAAATCTTCTAATCCAATAATTGAGTCACTATATGAGTAATCAATTGGAGTAAAAGTTTTACTAACTAGTGGAGGTTTTGTTTCATCGTAATAATCATCAGGATTAATATCTGTATAGTAGTTAGCTTCTAATTTTTCATCTAATGTATATACATTTAATCTACTCTGACTTGTAGAGTCACCGTAAAACTCACTATAATAAAGAATCAACTCAGTTAGATGAGTAGTATCTCCTGCCATTATACCTTCTTTGTTGCTTTCTGAATAAACAGAAGGAAAAGATAAGCTGTCAAGACAATTTAGTTCAGTCAAGAAACTTGTTTCATATTCTCCAAATTCAGGATCGATAAATCGTCCTAGAAAACCTGTACTAGATCTTGCAAAAACAGGTCCTGATAAAATAGACTTAGTAGTAACATCAAAATACGATGTTTTTACAGTTGCTTTATCGCTATCGGGTAGCATATCATACCCCATATTACCTGTATTGTCATCACAAGCGACAAATAAAACAAGAAAAGATAAGACAAAACCAATTGTCTTTGGCCAGAGATTCAAATTCATTGTTGTTCTATTATATTATAGTTTCTGTTTTATTAAAGGTCAGATTCCCAAACTTTATCGTAGAACTCTTCGAAAGCATCAGCATATTTTTCTATTTCAGAGCCTTGGTAATCTAAAATCGGTATGTTTTTTTCTTTTGCAAAATCAAGAACCGATTGGTCCACCTTTTCACTACTTTGTATTACACCATCACTGTATTGGATAGCTAATTTGCAAAGAGAACTATAATCTATTTCATCTCCTAATAATTCGATATCTTTTTTATCGATTCCTTTCAACATTAAACGTTCTTTAAACTCTTTTGGGAATGGAGTATTAAATTTGTCATCATATAAAGAGAAAATAACTTTTGAATCTCTAAACGATGGTTCGTCTTTGTATGATTTTTTTATATAAAGTGGGGATAATGCAGACATCCAGCCGTGACAATGTACTATTTCTGGAGTCCAGCGTAGTTTTTTAACTGTTTCAAGAACACCACGAGCATAAAATATTGCACGACTATCGTTATCTTCGTACTCATTCCCCTTTTTATCTACAATTTGTAATTTGTTTTGGAAGAAGTCTTCGCTATCAATAAAGTAAACCTGCATACGTGCAGCTTGTATTGAAGCGACTTTTATGATTAGTGGGTGATCTGTATCATCTATAATTAAATTCATTCCAGACAATCTAATTACTTCATGTAATTGGTTTCTCCTTTCATTTATGCTACCCCATTTTGGCATAAAAGTTCTAATTTCTTTCCCTTTTTCTTGGATAGCTTGTGGTAACTCTCTTCCTATTACTGACATAGGTGTCTCATCAACAAAAGGTGCGATGTCCTGTGAAATGAATAAAACATTATTTACTTTTGCCATATCAACATATATTTTTTGAAATTCTATACAAAGATATAAAAAAAAACACTCATAAATGCAAGGAAATGTGCTTTATAATTCCTTATAGAGTGTTAACCTAGAGGCTTTGTGATGATTAAAATGTTACTAGCACTCTTTTTTTATCTCATATTTAAGTGAAAGAATCTTTCATTATATGATAAATAATGATTTATTTTGCATTGTTTAAACCAATAGATATTAGGTATCCATGCAAGTTTTTGAAACAATAAATGCTTTACAAAAAGAGTTAAGTCAACTCAACAGTAAAAGTATTGGCTTAGTTCCCACAATGGGAGCTCTACACCGCGGACATCTTTCCTTAATGAACCAAAGTCTAGAAGATAATGATATTACTGTAGTTAGTGTTTTTGTTAATCCTACACAGTTTAATGATAAAAATGATTTGGAGAAATATCCTAGAACATTAGATAAAGATACACAACTGGTGAATTCGCTTGGTGTAGATTATGTTTTTGCTCCTACCGTTGAGGAAATGTATCCTGAACCTGATACTAGAGTGTTTAACTATTCTCCACAAGATGAAGTGATGGAGGGAATTTATCGACCAGGCCATTTCAATGGAATGTGTCAGATAGTTAGCAAGCTTTTTTCTATAGTACAGCCAACTCGTGCTTATTTTGGTGAGAAAGATTATCAACAATTGGTGATTGTAAAACGAATGGTTGAAGATCTTAAACTTGATATTGAGGTGGTTGGTTGTCCAATTGTGAGAGAAAAAGATGGTTTGGCTTTAAGTAGCCGTAATGCATTACTCTCTAAAGAAGAAAGAGAAAATGCCTTATTAATATCTAAAACTTTGTTTGAAAGTCTTAAGTTGGCAGCTAACTACTCTTTGAAGGAAACCTTATCTTTTGTGAAAAATACAATTCAACAAAATGATAATTTAGAGCTTCAGTATTTTGAAATCGTTGATGCTAATACCTTGTTACCATTGGAAGAATGGGAGGATTCTTCGAGCATAATAGGTTGTATAACCGTTTTTTGTGGTGCTGTTCGTTTAATAGATAATATAAAATATAAAGGTTGATTTTGTTATGTTGATAGAAGTATTAAAATCGAAGATACATTGTGCTCGCGTTACAGAGGCTAATTTGAATTATATGGGTAGTATCACCATCGATGAGGATTTGATGGACGCTGCAAATTTAATTGCTGGTGAAAAAGTACACATCGTAAATAATAATAACGGAGAACGTTTTGTTACTTATATAATTAAAGGGGAAAGAGGTTCTGGATGTATCTGTTTGAATGGTGCTGCTGCACGAAAAGTACAGGTAGATGATGTGGTTATTATTATGTCTTATGCAATGATGGACATAGAAGAAGCTAAATCTTTCGAACCTTCTTTAGTTTTTCCAGACACGGCTACCAATAAGATAGTTTAAATGTTTAGAGGTTATTTATCACCTATCTTTTAATTCCAAATTTTTCTTTGGGGTGTTTGCCGTTTTTGGGCTCAATATGAACTACAATATCATAAACATTTTCTACTGTATCTTTAATGCTTTTTTCTACTGATTCGGCAATCTTGTGAGCTGTATCAACAGTTATATTACCATCTACTTCTATGTCTAACGTAATGATGTACATATTGCCAACTTGTCTCGATCTCATTCGATGAGGATTCGATGCACCTGGAACATTATTTACAGCGATAAATATTTTATCGTATACTGAAGTATCTTTTATTCCATCCATTAATTCCACATTGGAATCCATAAATATAGTGATGGCCGATTTAATAATGAAAAGGCTGATAATTAAGCTTACAATAGAGTCTAATAGGGGTAAGTCTAGTATGAATGAGAAAAACAATCCGATTAAAACTC
>JGI24708J26588_10002562_pt1 | contig 13687 bp, 13 predicted proteins | sample BioPla1DNA2_FD_26588 | JGI IMG/M metagenome (IMG submission 26588) | reverse complement strand
GAAATCAATACAGGTACATATTGCTTTGACAATCAATTTCTTTTTAATGCATTAAGTGATGTGACTAACGAGAATGCACAAGGCGAGTACTATTTGCCAGATGTAATAGAGATTGCTAAGATGAGAAATGAAAAAGTAAGTGCATATATGACGGATGATGCTAATGAAACAATCGGGGTCAATGATCGCGTCGCATTAGCTCATGCTGAAAAACTTATGAAAAAACGGGTAAATGAGTATCATATGAGGAATGGTGTAACGATAGTTGATCCTGATCAAACTTACATTTCTCCTTCTGTTAAAATAGACCCAGANGTAATAATTGAACCTGGATCAATTATTAGAGGTGAGACAACGATCTCAAGTGGTACTGTTATTGGACCAAATTCAGAGATAGAAGATTGTCACATTGGCAATTCTACAACGATTAAGCATAGTGTCGTGCACCAAAGTGAAATTGGGTCAAATGTTCACATTGGTCCATTTGCTCATATACGACCGCAATCTGAAATTCATGATCATGTTAAAATTGGTAATTTTGTAGAAGTGAAGAAATCATTGATTCAAGAGGCAAGTAAAGTTTCACACTTAAGTTATATTGGCGATGCGGAAATCGGTAAAGATGTAAATGTTGGCTGTGGGACGATTACTGTTAACTACGATGGGGGAAATAAGTACAAGACAACTATTAAAGATGGTGCTTTTATTGGTTGTAATAGCAATTTAATTGCTCCAGTAACGATAGGAGCAGGTGCTTTAGTTGCTGCTGGATCAACAATCAATAAAGATGTACCAGATGACGCTCTATCAATCGCTAGATCAAAACAAATAAATAAAGAAAACTATGCGAAAAAAATTAAAAAAACATCAAAATAAGTATTATGGAGGTTTGACTAAATGTCGAGGGGATATCAAGATCGTACGTTGAAAGTTTTCACGCTAAATTCAAATCCGGAGTTAGCGATGGACGTCGCAAAACTAATAGGTGTGCCATTAGGTGAGTGTTCTGTTTCAACCTTTAGTGATGGCGAGATTCAAATTAATATTGAGGAAAGTGTTAGAGGTTGTGATGTCTATGTGGTTCAATCAACATGTGCCCCTGTTAACCGTCACATCATGGAATTACTCATTATGATTGATGCTTTAAAGAGAGCATCAGCTGCAACAATTAACGTTGTTATTCCATACTACGGCTATGCACGTCAAGATCGAAAGGCAAAGCCAAGAGAGCCAATTACAGCAAAGCTAGTTGCTGATATTCTCCAAGTGGCTGGGGCTTCACGGGTCATTACAATTGATTTACATGCACCACAAATTCAAGGATTCTTTAATATACCAGTAGATCAGCTTGTAGGCGTACCGATCTTAGGAGATTATTGGGAAAGTAAGCAATTAGATGAACTGGTGATTGTTTCACCTGACCACGGTGGAGTATCACGAGCACGTCAGTTAGCTGAACGTCTAAAAGCCCCAATTGCGATTATTGATAAAAGACGTCCACGACCAAATGTTGCAGAAGTGATGAATATTGTTGGTGATATTCGAGGTAAGACAGCAATTTTAATTGATGATATGATCGATACGGCTGGAACAATTAGTCTAGCTGCAGACGCTTTGATTAAAAATGGTGCCAAAGAAGTTTACGCTTGCTGTACACATGCTGTTTTATCAGGCCCGGCAATGGAAAGAATTGGACAATCCCCAATAAAAGATTTAGTTGTAACCAATACGATCCCGTTACAAGAAGAGAAATTGACAGATAAAGTTACGGTATTATCAGTGGCGCCTTTGATTAGCGAGGCGATTATTAGAGTGCACGAACAGTTACCTGTAAGTGTCTTATTTGATTAATTACTCAAAAACCTGTTTAATAGATATAGGCAAAGGGAACATCAGTTATTATTATTAGTTTTCACCAATCGACAAGTTGGACAAACTTGTTGGTGAGAAAATAGATTTTCGCGCTTATTATATAACATGATGATTGCGAATGAATATCAATTAAATATGGAGGATGGGAATTATGGCAGTGAAGTTAAAGGCAGAACGTAGAGATGATTTAACAAAATCCTACACGAAACAGTTAAGAGATAAAGGTTTTGTTCCGTCAGTTGTATATGGTAAAGATAAAGAACCAGTTACTATAGCGGTAGAAAACATTGAATTATTGAAAACCCTTCGTGATGAAGGACGAAACGCCGTTATTACACTTGACGTTGATAAAGGTGAAGCAGTTCAAGTCATGCTTCATGAATATCAAATGGATCCACTCCGTGATGAATTAATTCACGCAGATTTTTATGTTGTTGATATGTCTCAAGAAATGGATGTTACTGTTTCTATTCAGTTAGAAGGAGAGCCGGTAGGAGTATCTAACGGTGGTGTCCTACAACAACCGCTATATGAATTACAAGTAAGAGCAAAGCCTGCTGATATACCAGAGGTTATTACGGTTAATGTAGCGGACTTAGAAATAGGTGATGCAATTTCAGTTGGCGATTTAGAAAAAGTAGATAGCTACGAAATAATTGAAGATCCTGATGCAACAATCGTTACAATTACACCACCTGAAGCTGAGGAAACTCTAGAACCAGCAGAAGATGGGGATGTTGAACCAGAACTTGTTGACCAAAAAGGTGGACAAGGCGAAGAAGCAACAGAATAATATCGTAATAGTAGGCTAATGGGAGATCCCTGTTAGCCTATTTTAAATGGTATTGCTTTATTTTTAGCTGAAAAGCAAGTAAAATATGATGCATATACGCTTGATAGAAAGATGGGAAAATGATGAAATGTATTGTTGGATTAGGTAATCCAGGACGGAAATATCAAAAAACACGACATAATGTTGGTTTTATGGTCATTGATGAATTATTAAATCGCCATGGTTGGTCGCTAGATAAGAAAAAGTTTAATGGTCACTATTGTCTAGAATCGCTTTATGGAGAGAAAGTCGTTTTACTACAGCCGCAGACATATATGAATTTGTCGGGAGATTCAGTAAAGCCGTTACTAGATTTTTATCAGATTGAACCGAATCAATTACTCGTTATATATGATGACCTTGATTTGCCAATAGGTAAAGTGAGATTAAGACAAACAGGCGGTCACGGTGGCCATAATGGAATGCGCTCAATTATCCAGACACTTGGAACGAAACAGTTTAATCGTATTCGTATTGGGATTGATCGACCACAGACAGGTATAACTGTTACTGATTATGTTTTAGGCAAGTTCTCCAAGACAGAGAGTGGCCTTGTATCTGATAGCATAAGTATTGCAGCTGATGCATGTGAAGCCTGGATGGATAAACCATTTCTTGACGTCATGAATGCATATAATTAAAACAAATGCATAATTTATGATAAAAGCAAAATTAAGTTATATAGGATGTATAATGACCTTTTTATCGGAAATAATAGTTGTATTGTTAATAAGGAGGTCATTATTTGTGTTGATCCATTATCGGTGTAAGCATTGTGATACAACGATAGCTGAATTAAGTCATGACCGGTTAAATTTGGAACAATTAGGATTCAATCAATTGACTGACGAGGAAAAACGAGAGATGATTTACTATCATCATCCTAATGAAGCGGATGTATTTGTTATTTGTGAAAGTTGTGAGTCTGCTTTGTATCATTATCCAAATTACCGAGAATTAGAGTTCTTTATTCATTAACTAATTAAAGTAAACAAGTAAGAAAGCTTTGGTTATTAGTAGCCAAAGCGTTTTTGCACGTACACAACAAGTTGTGTTTTATTATAGGGGGATAAAAAATGAGAGGGATTGATCAATATTTATCAGAACATGAAGATATAGATTCAATAATATCTGGAATAAATTCTAAACTNGATGAACAATTAATCACCGGTTTATCAGGTTCTNCAAGAAGTGTTTGGATTGCTGCAATCCAAAGAAAAGTAAAAAAGCGAATGTTGCTTGTCAGTAATCAACTAACACAAGCACAACAGCTTTATGAAGATTTATCTGAACTGATAGGGCCTAATCGAGTACATCTCTATCCAGTCAATGAATTGCTTATTGCAGATATGGCAATCTCAAGTCCTGAACTAAGGAGTCAGAGAATTGAGGCATTGACATCTTGGTTAGCGCATGATGATCATATCCTAGTTGCTCCCATTGCTGCCTTAAAGCGAATTTTACCACCTGTTGAATATTGGGATCAGTTTATTCTTGATTATCAAGTTGGTGAAAGTATTGATATTAGTCATCATTTAACGATGATGGTCAAAATGGGTTATGAGCGTGTCGATATGGTAACAAATCCAGGTGAGTTTAGTATGAGGGGTGGAATTATTGATATCTACCCGATTACTGAGTCGAACCCATTACGGATTGAATTATTTGATGATGAAGTTGATTCAATACGTTATTTTGATATTGCAACACAACGTTCACTAGAGAAAATTAATAGTGTCACACTAAAACCTACAAGTGAATTTCTTCTGTTGGATGAAGATATAAGTCGGATCGCGAATCGATTAGAACAAGGTCTATCAAGTTCGTTAAGTCAAATTCAAGACCAAAAGACTAAACTAAATCTACAAGGAAATATAGGTGAAGAGATAGAACTTTTGCGGACAAATGAAACGTTTCAAGAACTATATAAATATAGTCGCTATTTTTATGAAGAGCCTGCTAGTTTACTAGACTATTTAGGACAAGATGGTTTAATAATTTTAGATGAAATAGGTAGGATTCAGGAAACGGCTGAACAGCTAGACCAGGAAGAACTTGAATTAATAGAAGTTCTATTATCTGACCAAAAAATTGTACGTGACTTAACCTTTTCAAATGATTGGCGTCATATTTGGGGCCACATGACTCAGCAAAAACTTTATTTAACGGTATTTTTAAGGCATGTACCAAACACCTCACCAAAGAATATTGTGAACCTTTCAAGTCGTCCAATGCAGCAATTCCATGGACAGATGAATCTATTACAAGGTGAGATTACACGTTGGAATCGTGCTGATTACTCAGTGATATTTTTAGTCCCAACGCATACAAGAGCTGAAAAGGTACAATCAATCTTAGCTGATTATCATATTGAAGCTGGATTGGCTGATGAAACAACGACACTTCCAATTAAACAACCAGTTATCATGGTAGGAAATATATCGAGTGGTTTTGAATTACCGATGCAAAAGTTGGCGGTTGTNACGGATCAAGAATTGTTTAAAGCTAAATTGAATAGACGTAAACAAAAACGACAAAAGCTATCCAATGCTGAACGTATGAAGAGTTATACCGAATTAAAAGAAGGTGACTTCGTTGTTCATGTTAACCACGGTGTTGGTCGTTTTGTTGGTATTGAAACATTAACAGTGCAAGGTGTTCAAAAGGATTTCATGTTAATTAAATACCGGGGTGACGATCGTTTGTTTGTTCCAATCGATCAAATTGACCTCGTTCAAAAGTATGTAGGATCAGAAGCGAAGGAGCCGAAGTTATATAAGCTTGGCGGTACAGAGTGGAAAAAAGTAAAAAGTAAAGTCAAATCAAAAGTTGAAGATATCGCTGATGAATTAATCAAGCTATATGCTGAAAGAGAAGCGACAAAAGGTTATGCCTTTAGTGAAGATACACTACTTCAAAGGGAGTTTGAAGATGCTTTTCCATATGAAGAGACAGAAGATCAGTTGCGTAGTATTGAAGAAATAAAGCAAGACATGCAAAGGGCTAGACCAATGGATCGCTTGCTTTGTGGTGATGTTGGTTATGGTAAAACAGAAGTAGCGATACGAGCTGCCTTTAAGGCAATCATGGATGGTAAACAAGTTGCATTCCTTGTACCGACGACAATTTTGGCACAGCAACACTTTGAGACCATTATTGAACGGTTCCATGATTACCCGATCGAAGTACGATTGCTCAGTCGTTTTAGGACACAAAAGGAGCAGAAAGATGCACTAAAAGGGTTAAAAGAGGGTGTCGTTGATCTTGTCGTCGGGACGCACCGTTTACTTTCAAAAGATGTTGTTTATAAAGATTTAGGTTTGCTTATTGTCGATGAAGAGCAGCGATTTGGTGTTAAGCATAAAGAAAGAATTAAGCAAATTAAAACTAATGTTGATGTTCTGACGTTAACTGCTACGCCAATTCCTAGAACGTTACATATGTCTATGCTTGGCGTTCGTGATTTATCAGTTATTGAAACACCACCAGCAAACCGATTCCCAATTCAGACGTATGTCATGGAATATAATCCAGTCTTTATTAGAGAAGCTATTGAAAGAGAACTGGGGAGAGGTGGTCAAGTTTTCTTCCTATACAATCGCGTTGAAAATATAGAGCAAAAAGCACAGGAAATTGAGAATCTTGTTGAAGGAGCTAGAGTTGCTGTTGCTCACGGACAAATGAATGAAACTGAATTAGAAAATATAATGCTCGCGTTTTTAGAAGGTGAGTACGATGTCTTAGTTAGTACTACGATTATAGAGACTGGTGTTGATATACCAAATGTAAATACACTGATTGTTGATCAGGCTGATCGAATGGGATTAAGTCAGCTCTATCAATTACGAGGTCGTGTAGGGCGAAGTAATCGAATTGCTTACGCTTATTTCACTTACCAGAAAAACAAAGTGCTGTCAGAGGTTGCTGAACAACGATTACAAGCTATTAAAGAATTTACAGAGCTTGGTTCTGGTTTTAAAATTGCAATGCGTGACTTATCTATTCGCGGGGCTGGAAATATATTAGGTGCTGAACAGCATGGGTTTATTGATTCAGTAGGCTTTGATTTATATTCTGATATGTTAGCTGAATCGATTGAGAAGAGAAAACTAAAACAAGATCAAGTTGAAGAAACTATCGATCCGGAACTAAGTTTAGCAATTGAAGCATTTATACCTGACCATTATATTTCAGATAGTAAACAGAAAATTGCCATGTATAAACGCTTCCAGGCCATAGATAGACAAGAAGGTATTGATGATATAATCGATGAATTAACTGATCGATTTGGAGATTATCCTAAAGAAGTTGAAAACTTGCTAACTGTTTGTCAAATACGTATCGATGCTAAGAAACATTATGTTGAGACCATTAAAGAAGTTAAAAATAAGATTACTATCATATTTAATGAGAAGATGAGTCGGGAAGTTGATGGAGAGAAATTATTTAATTATGCGGTTGATTTTGGTCGAATGATAATGTTAGGTACAGAGCAAAATAAGTTAAAAATAACNTTCACTTTTCAGAAAAACACTCTTCCAGATCGCTATCAATATGTTCGATCATTTTTAACTGCGATAGAAAATTTAAAGAGAGAATAATGTATAGTTCTCTATTTGGTTAACCATACTAAATATACACTGAAATGTTTATCCTATAAAATAATGGGAATATANATGTAAAGTGTTACTTTTTTAAAAACCACGGGGTCCATACTTTTACAACAAGAAGATTTTCCAAACGCTAAGTCAGTGAATTGAATTAAATTTGTTAAAGAAAAGAGGTCAAATATATGAAAGCTACAGGTATTGTTAGAAGGATTGATGATCTAGGAAGAGTGGTTATCCCTAAAGAAATTCGAAGAACGTTAAGAATTAGAGAAGGTGATCCACTAGAAATTTTCGTTGACCGTGAAGGAGAAGTAATATTAAAGAAATATTCTCCAATTCAGGAACTTGGTCATTTTGCTCAAGAATATGCAGAATCTTTGTTTCTTTCACTTAACAAGACTGTTTTGATTTCTGACCGAGATACTTTTATTGCCGTTGATGGCCCAAATAAGAAGGAATATTTGAATAAGAGTGTTTCAGNTCTAATTGAGCGTGTCATGGAAGACCGACAACCATTAGTGAAGGATTCATTTGTTGCGTTAGAGCTGGTTAAAGATCACGCAGTAATTAATGCATCATACATTATCCAACCCATCATAGCTAACGGTGATCCAGTCGGTGCGATTATCGTGTTCTCAAAAGATGAAAAAGCAACTAATGAAGAAAAAGTCACATTAGAAATTGCAGCAAACTTCTTAGGAAAACAAATGCAGTGATAGCGCCATAAAAGTAAATGTTGTTTTAATAACCCGAACATTTTAATGTTCGGGTTATTTAGCTTGGCAAATAGCCTACTGTTTTTTAAATGTCAAACTCAAGGTTATTCAACAGATTGACCGCTTCATNCAAAAGTGTCTATGCTATAATGAAAATGATTTTATACTGAAGAAGGGTAAAATATTATCATGAGCAAACAAAATGAACAACAGCAATTTTTTAAAGGGGCATTTTTGCTTACATATGCAGGCTTGTTTGGTAAAGTTTTAAGTGCGATTTATAGAATCCCATTGCAAAATTTAACTGGAGATGTTGGTTTTTACATCTATCAACAGATCTATCCATTTATTGGTGCGTCGATGATACTAGCCTTATATGGATTTCCAGCTGCAATATCACGAATAATCGCTAGACAATCGAACCAGAGTAATCAGCAATTAAGAAAAAGGATATTAGCTTACCTGATGATATGTTCAGGATCTGTATTTATATTAATCTATACGTTAGCGCCGCAATTGGCACGCTTAATGAGTGATATTGGATTGATTCCAGCTATTCGAGTTAGTGCTTTTTCATTTCTACTCGTCCCTTTTGTTTCATATTTCCGAGGCCTGTTTCAAGGTGAAAATAATATGATACCGACAGCGATTTCACAAATGGTTGAACAGATTATTCGGGTTAGTTTAATTATTGTAACAGCTTATTTAATTGTGAAGTTAAATCGTTCTTTATATGATGTTGGGTTTGGAACAGCGATAGCTACGATTATTGGTAGCTTACTATCTCTAATGAGTTTAATGTTATTTTATGCAAGAAGAGAAAGGACATATTCTAATAATGCTCAGATTGAGCAAGTGACTAATAAAAATTTATTTAAAGAAGTCATTGGCTATGGATTAGCAATAGCGATCAATCATATGGTTCTTTTGCTCTTACAATTCGTTGATGTTTTTACACTTGTTCCTTTGCTAATGAAAACAGGCATATCGCTTTCTGATGCTCAAGTTTTAAAAGGAGTACTTGATCGAGGGCAACCATTGGCTCAATTCGGAATTGTTGCAGCTTCTTCTTTAGCATTAGCATTAATTCCATCAGTCACAAAACTGAGACTAAAAAATGATCGGAAGCGATTTACAAGTTATGTTGCGAGTACATGGCGGTTTACACTTTATTTGGCTAGTGGAGCAACAGTAGGACTGATTGTGCTGTTTCCTGAGGTTAATACATTACTTTTTAAAGTAGATTTAGGTTCTATAAGCTTACGAATTTTTTCTGTCACGATTATTTTTTCGGCATTGAGTATTTCAACAGCATCAATTCTGCAAGGATTAGGTTATATATATCAAACGGCGCTATTTGTCATCGTAGGTATGATTGCGAAGTTAATTTTAAACTTGATGCTTATCCCTATGTGGGGAATTAAGGGTGGCGCTTTGGCAACAGTGTTATCGTCACTCATCATTTTATTACTAAATGTCTACTACTTAAAGCGACATACAAATGAATTAGACAGTATTGTAGTGCCGTGGTTTAAATTAGTGACTGTCCTGTCCATTATGGGAGTAGTAGTTTATAGTTTGAATTTGTTAGGGAGAGCCCAATTCTATCAGTTTAGTCGATTCGGCCAATTCATTTATCTAGTGTGCATGATTGTGATTGGAGTTACCACTTATATATTAAGTTTAAAGAAATTTGCTGTCTTTACTAAAGAGGAGCAAGAAGTTTTACCGCTTAAATTTATTAAAAAGGGTTGATTAACTATGTGTCGAATAGAGATTATTGGTTTAGGAGCTGGTGATATCGATCAGCTTAATCTAGGTACTTATCGAAAATTAATAGAACAGGACGTCCCGTTGTTTGTCCGGACAGCAGATCATCCTGTACTTGATTCGCTTAAGCAAGAAAATATTACATTTCAAGCATTTGATTCGATCTATCAAGCGCATGACCATTTTGAAGCAGTTTATGAAGAGATTGTTTTCAAACTATTAAATTTAGCACAACAACATCAGTTCATTCGTTACGCAGTCCCGGGCCATCCAATGTTAGCTGAATGCACTGTTCAAATGTTACTTGATCAAACTGATGTTAAGGTAGAAATTAGTGGTGGTCAAAGTTTTCTCGATGATCTATTTACTGCAGTAAAAATTGATCCCATTGAAGGTTTTCAATTTTTAGATGCAACTAGTTTTGAACGAAGCCAAATCGATTATACGAGTCATCTTATATTTTGTCAGGTTTACGACCAGATGATTGCTTCAGATGTGAAGCTGACGCTTTTAGAGGATTTACCGCCTCATCACCCAGTCGTTGTCGTAGAAGCAGCTGGAAGCTCAGCAGAACAGACTATACGTGTCCCGTTAGTAGAGTTGGATCAAGTTATTCAATTAAGTAACCTTACAAGTGTTTATGTAGAGCCTATTACACAAGAAGCCTTGCCGCATCAATTCAACCGATTAAGAGAGGTCATTGCGACATTAAGGGGGCCAAATGGTTGCCCGTGGGATCGAAAACAAACACACCAATCGTTACGAAAATATTTGATTGAAGAAGCTTATGAATTAATCGACGCTATCGACGAAGAAGATGATGATCACATTATCGAAGAACTTGGTGATGTATTACTGCAAGTTATGTTGCACAGTCAAATTGGTGAAGATCACGGATTTTTCACTATCGATGATGTGATTCGTTCCATTACTGAAAAGATGATTCGAAGACACCCGCATGTTTTTGCTGATGTTCAAGTAGCAAATGAACAAGATGTCATGGAGAACTGGCAGATCATTAAAGCGCGTGAGCAAAATAATGAGATTAATCAATCATTACTTGATCGGATACCTTTCTCTGCCTCTACATTAGTCACAGCAGACCTCCTACAAAAGGAAGCTGCTAAAGTAGGTTTTGATTGGGATACAGCAACACCAGTCATTGAAAAATTAACTGAAGAGTTAGAAGAGGTAACAGAAGCTATTCAGCAGGGAGAAACAACAGATATTGAAAAGGAAATTGGTGATCTTCTTTTTACGATCGTAAATCTAGCACGTCATTATCAAATTAGTAGTGATTTGGCGTTAAATAGAACTAATAATAAGTTTAAAGATCGATTTCAATACATGGAGTCTGAAATAGACAAGCTAGGGAAGCAAATGACCGAATTAACTTTAGAAGATTTAGATCATTTTTGGGAAAAGGCAAAGAAAAACTAAAATAGAGGAGATAATTAAGATGCGATTAGACAAATTTTTAAAAGTATCTCGTATAATTAAACGACGTCCGTTAGCCAAAGAGGTTGCTGACCAAGGTAGAGTGAAAATTAATGGTCATGTAGCAAAGGCGTCTTCAACAGTTGCGATTGACGACGAAATTGTGATTCAATTTGGCCAAAAGATAGTTACTATTAGAGTAACGGATTTAAAAGATACTACACGTAAGGAAGATGCTGCAACGCTTTATACCGTTTTAAAAGAAGAACAAATTTCAAAAGAAAATTAATAATATCATCTTAAAGATGTTCTATCTATTGCCTCTCCTACATATCTTGTTATTGATATAAAGGAGGGACTAGCATGTTACAAGAAACCAATCATTCATTTACACCCGTACAATCAACAGAACATGAAGTAAAAGTACGTAATAGACGATTAATTGAAATCACAGGGGTAAAAGAAGTNGATAGCTTTGATAGTGAAGAGTTTTTATTAGAAACAGTTTTAGGATACCTAATGATTAGAGGCGACAATTTACAAATTAAAACATTGGATGTCACGAAAGGTAAAGTAGAGATTAGGGGAAAACTCCTTGATTTCTCATACTTAGATGACCATCAAAATGATCAAACAAAGGGTTTTCTNGGGAAACTCTTTAAATGACAATTGAGATTCAATTCGCCTCTTTTATTACGATGGGTATAGTTGGCTTTTATTTAGGTTGTATGTTTGATACAAATGAGCGAATAATTCAGGCAATAAAGGGTTCGCGTATAGTTAAGGGGCTTTGTCAACTAGTTTTTTGGTTAATACAGAGTATGATTATATTTTACCTACTTGTAAAAGTTAATGGCGGTCAAGTTCGTNTTTACTTTATCATTGCGATTATATTTGGCTATTGGCTCTATTTCCTTCGGTTTAGAAAAGTCTATCAAAGGATTTTAGNAANAATTATTCAGCTTATTAAGGCTATTTTACTATTTATTAAAAAAACAATTACAACAATTATAATTAAACCGATAAAATTACTTGTTTTAGCCTTTTTAACAGTCATAAATCTTGTTATAATGATGGTATTAAAAATATTTTCCTTTTTGTTGATAATGATAGGTTGGCTGTTTAGGCCGATACTACTAATCATACCGAAAAATGTGAGAAAGTACTTAGTTTCATTATCCAAAATGTGTAGTAAGATAATAGAAAGGGTATTAAATCGTAAACAGAAATAGAGGAGGATCGCGTGTCATGCAAAGAAGACATTCAAAAGTATCTCGAATCGACTCCCCATATATGAATCAATATGATGCACACATGGAAAGACAACGTAAAAGAAAACGTCTATTAAAGAGGCGGTTAATTTTGTTTGGCGCGATTGTAATCATTTCCTTCTCCAGTCTATTTACATACCATCTAAGTCAAAGAGGCCTCTATGCGGAGAAGAAAGCTCAGTATGAAATGTTACAACAAGAGAAACAAGAGTTATTAGCTGAGGAATCTGCCTTGATTGAAGAAATTAAGTTATTAGAAGATGAATCCTATGTTCTACGGATTGCCAAAACCAACTACTTCTTTACCGAAGAAGGGGAAATTGTTTTTAAACTTCTAGAAGAGGCTCCAGCTTATTGACAGAGTTTTCATTGCTTAGCTATAATGTAGTTGAGTACGTATATTTATATATGTTTTTTAAATTTAAGGAGGAGCATTTTTTTATGTCAATCGAAGTAGGCAGCAAATTGCAGGGTAAGGTAACGGGTATCACTAATTTCGGAGCGTTTGTTGAATTAGAAGAAGGGACGACAGGACTTGTTCATATTAGTGAAGTTGCCGATAATTATGTGAAAGATATTAATGAACACTTAACTGTAGGTGATAGTGTAACAGTAAAGGTCATTAATGTTGAAAAAGATGGTAAGATTGGATTGTCAATTAAGAAGGCAAAGGATAATCCTGATCAAGGGCAAGGGCGTCGGAAGCCATCAAGACCAGTGCGCTCAGAGAATTTCGAAGCAAAAATTGACCGTTTCCTAAAGGATTCTGAAGATCGTCTAGCGACACTGCGTAAGCATACAGAATCTAAACGCGGTGGAAGAGGTGCTAGATAAGACTTATTTGCTGTCTCATTTATAGTAGTAGGTAGGTCAAGTCATAATTAAATCAATCATTAGAATAGATATACTTACAAAGTTATTAGAGCTACAAGCATTGTACTCTAATAACTTTTTTGTTTTTTTTAGTTTAACTAGAGGCAAAAACGGTTATGATAACAGTGTTAACAATATTGTCAAAGATAGTTTGTATACTTATAATTATTTTTAATATTTATATATACAAATATTAAAAAACATGCTAATATAATCTTTGTACATTATTGAACAAAAAGAAAGAGGGGACACAAATGAAATTTAAATTATTCTTATCAATGCTTTTAGCAGTAAGCCTGTTAGTTG
>JGI24708J26588_10002561_pt1 | contig 13690 bp, 6 predicted proteins | sample BioPla1DNA2_FD_26588 | JGI IMG/M metagenome (IMG submission 26588) | reverse complement strand
ATAACGGCAATTTGATGTATCTCAATGAGCTTGAACCGCTGGTTACAGAAAAGGCCAGCGAGAAGATTAAACTGTTCGCCGAGCGCAATCTTGAAGATTTGCCGACCAGTCAACTCAAAGTTCACTTTCCTTGGAACAGAATGTTTGAAATAACAATAAAGACAAAAGAATAATAACTAAGCCCTGCCGATTTTTTAATTTCGGCAGGGCTGTTATATTTATTTGCAGGGTAAGCGCTTTTTTATATGAATAGGTAAAATAGGCAAGGAACTTCTACCCGGCGCTCAATGCTGAAAGCAGCATATGGGCACCGCTTTCGTTAGTGGCAACAGGAATGTTGTGAACATCACAGACACGCAGCAGTGCAGTAATATCGGGTTCATGAGGCTGCGACGTCAGTGGATCTCGTAAGAAAATAACGATATCAACCTCTTGAGCGGCAATCCGGGCGCCAATCTGCAGGTCGCCGCCGAGTGGACCTGATAAATAGGGAGTAACATTAAGCGGAGTATTCTCATTAATAATGCGGCCGGTAGTTGCGGTAGCAATAAGATTATGCAGACTTAGAATATCAAGATGGTTTTGAACAAAAGTCAGCATCTCTTGTTTCTTACGATCATGCGCAATAAGAGCAATTGTTCTCATAGGATCACCTCTGACTGAATTTTCATTCTAATCTTAGTGTATAGTTAAACTGCTAAATAAACAAGCCCGGCATGTGGAGTGCCGGGCTTGCCGGAGATGATTAAGTGGGCAGCGAGTTTTTACAAGGGAAGTTCTTTTTAGGGTTGTCGTTCTTGAGTGCGGGCGGTTCTGGATTGTTTTCATTGACTTTACTGCGCTTGTCCTTTGGCACACAATCACCTCCCGAAGTTAGTCTGCCCTGTGTTTTCAAAGCCATACGTGAAAACGTGGTCAAGAGTAGAAGCTTATACTTAGCGGACTTATTTTGCCATATTTATTTGTAGGGTTTATGATTTGCAGTGCCGAATTTAATAATCTTAAAGAATGAATTTTGTGGGGACGGAGTTGGATAAGATGCGGTTTCTTCATACCTCAGACTGGCACTTGGGTCGAATCTTTCATGGCGTTCATTTAACGTCAGACCAGGCCCATGTCCTAGATCAATTCTATTATTTAGTACGCGATGCCAAACCCGACGCTGTGGTTATTGCCGGCGATATTTATGATCGCGCCGTACCGCCGACAGAAGCCGTCAATCTCCTGGATGACACACTATCGCGACTGCTTTTGGACTTGAAAGTCCCGGTTATAGCTATTGCCGGAAATCACGATAGCCCCGAGCGATTAGGGTTTGGCAACCGGCTGCTTTCCCGTCAGGGGCTTCATGTGATCGGTCAGCTGCCAGGACGGGTGGAACCGGTCGTTATCAATGATACCTATGGCCCAGTCTATTTTCTGCCGTTGACTTACGCCGAACCGGCGTTAGTGCGTGAACGGTTCGGCAATGACAGCGCGGTTGATCATCAGACGGCAATTGAACTTATGATAAAGCAAGCTCTTGCGCAGGTGCCGGCAAATGCCCGTACAGTAGCCGTTGCTCATGCTTTTATTGCAGGCGGGCAAGAAAGTGAATCTGAGCGGCCGTTATCAGTCGGCGGCAGCAGTATGGTCAGCGCCAAGGTATTTGCGCCTTTCAATTATACTGCATTAGGTCATTTGCATAATTGTCAGCAGGCTGGGGCTGAAACTATCCGTTATTCCGGCTCGCTTTTAAAATATTCCTTTGCCGAGGCCGCTCACCGTAAAGGCGTCAACTTAGTTGAGCTTGACGCCAAAGGCCAAGCATCGGTAGAAGTTATTCCGCTCGCGCCTCGTAGGGATGTCCGCTGTATCGACGGTTTCTTTAAAGACTTGCTGGCCGGGCCGCAGAATGCGGAAGGCTGCGATGATTATATAATGGTTACCTTAAGGGACAACAGTCCAATCCTGGACGTGCGCGGTCAGCTACAGGCCGTTTATCCCAACATCCTGCACATTGATTATCCGCGGCTAACTACCGGCGGCGATTTGCGCGGGCCGCAGGGCGATCATCGTCGCTTGGGCGAAACGCAATTGTTTGCAGCCTTTTTTGAGCAAATGACGGGCGAAGCCTTAAATAATGAGCAAGCCGCCGGAATTGCGCAGATAATTGACGAAGTATATCGGCAAAACCGGGAGGTGGAGGCATGAAGCCGCTAAAGCTATCCATGACAGCTTTTGGATCGTATGCTGATACTCAGCTGCTAGATTTTGCCGAGCTAAAAGGCCGTTCCTTTTTCCTTATTCATGGGCCTACGGGGTCGGGCAAGACCACAATCCTGGACGCTATGTGCTTTGCGCTGTACGGTGACACCAGCGGTGTGCTGAGGGACGGCAAGGCTATGCGCAGCGACCATGCTGATGCTAATGTACTTACCCAAGTAGTTTTTGATTTTGCAATTGGAAACGCACGCTACCGCGTTAAGCGGGTACCGGAACAGGAACGCCCTAAGAAACGGGGCGAAGGGACAACGACAAAAGTCGCCGAAGCCGAACTGTACCGGATTGATGCCGAAGATTCGACTGAAGTCATAGCGACCGGGTGGAGTAAGGTAACCGAAAAGATTGAAGTCTTTCTGGGCTTTAAAAGCGCTCAGTTTCGCCAAGTTGTTCTTCTGCCGCAGGGCGATTTCCGCAAACTGCTAACCGCTAATTCGACCGAACGGCAAGAGATAATGCAGACGCTATTTAAAACTGAGCTGTATCGGCAAATCGAGGATAAGTTAAAGGCCAAGGCACAGGAATTTAAGCGAGCATTTGATGAGTTAGGCAAACAGAAACAGTGGATCTTACAGGAGGCCGGAGTTGAATCGCCCGATAACCTTATTATTCGGCACTCTGAGAATATAGCAGTGGTTGAACAATTGAAAAGTCAGCTTGAGGTTGTAGCAAAAGAACGGGAAAAATTGCAGCAGACGGTGCTGGCGGCCAAGGTTGTCGAGGCCAAATTTGCCGAACAGGCAGATGCCGCCCAAGCTCTAGCAAAATTCAATGAAAAGCTGCCGCTTGTTGAACAGGGACGGCTTGAGCTTGCTAAAGCAGTAAATGCCGCCGGACTTGCTGATGCTGAAAAAACCTACAACCGGCTTAACGAAGATACAGCGGTTTTACAGGCAGAACTGGCAAAGCAGGAGCAAGCGCTGAGTCAGGCAATCATCTGCCAGGCCGAAGCGGAGCAGAAATTTGCCGCTGAAAAGAATCGGGAAGCAGAGCGGGAAACTGCTGCCCGTGAGGTGCTAAAGCTCAACGAATTAGGCACTAAAGTAGCCGAACTNGCCGCAGCTCGGCAGAAAGCTGAGCAAAGCCGCAAGCAGGCCGCTAATACCGAAAAGGCCAAAGATAGCGTAAGTGCCAAGCTAAAACTAATTCAGACTAATCTTGAAAAAGCAGTCGATGACCATAAACAGCAGCTTACTTTGGCAGCGCAACTGCCCGCCCATCAGAGTAAGCTTGATGACCTAAAGCGAGTCCTTGCAGCTCGTAAGACCTTGGACGAGGTAAAAGGCCGCTGCATTAGTCTGCAGCAGCAGGTAATATCAGGCGAATCAGCCTTAGCAGTACAGGAGAGCAGATACCTTGCAGCTAAAGCTCAGCTAGCCGAACTACAGACCCGCTGGGCAGCGGGTCAAGCGGCGGTTATGGCTGTAAAGCTTGAAGCTGACAAGCCTTGCCCGGTATGCGGCTCGACCCACCACCCCCAACCGGCGCGTTCTGCTGCCGACATGCCGACTGAGCAGCAAATCGAGGCTCAGCAGGAGCTGTTGGCGGCAGGTGAGGAGCAGCGCGAACGCCAGCGCCAGCAATTAAGCCGCATCACGACAGAATATAACACCATGCTTAATCGTCAAAGCCAGCTCGAGCAGGAGCTTGGTCCTATTGCGGTTAAGGAACTCGGTGAAATTGAAAATGAAATAAAAATTGTTGAGCAAAGCTATCAGACGGCTAAAAATGCTGAAAGCAAGGTTAAGGAACTTGAAAAGCAGATAAGCGCCCTTGATGAGCAAAAGAAGGCGCTGACCGAGCAACTCGAAGAAGCTGAACAGGTTTGGCGCCGCGCGGAAACTGAGTGGCGGTCGGCTGAGGCGATCGCTAACGAGCGGCAATTAACAGTGCCTGCTGAGTATCGTGACCCAGCCAAGCTTTTTCAGGCGCAGCAGCAGGCTGTTAAACGGCAAAGCCAGTTGAAGGCGGCTTTTGAAGAGGCGCAGAAGGCAAGTCATGAAGCTGAACAGTATAAGGTCAAATGCCAGACTTCACTCGAAGCTATTAAGGCCAATCTGGAAGTATCGGTACGGCGTCTTAATGCTGAGCGCAAGAACTTTGCCCAACGTTTGCAGCGTGCGGGGTTTTCAAGTCAAGAGGAATATCAGCAGGCCCAAAGAGCCGAGGCTTATCGCCTAAAACTCGAAGAACGAATTACGCTGTTTGACAAAGAGTTTGCCGCCGCTAAGGCGCGCAGCGAACGGGCCGTGTTCGAAGTTGCCGGACTTAGCCAGCCTAATATGGCTGAACTTAATGAACAGCTTGAACAATGTCAGGCCCGGCATTCAGAAATTCTAACAAGCTATACTGCAGCCGCAGCCCAAGTTGAGCGGGAAACTAAATGGTTGGACAAGCTGAGCGAACTTAGCGCGGCAATCAGCAAGGTAGAAGCCGATTATGCCATTACCGGACGCTTAGCCGAAGTGGCTAACGGCTCCAATCAATTCCGTCTCACTTTCCAACGGTTCGTTTTGGGCGCGCTGCTTGATGATGTGGCCGCTGCAGCCAATGAACGGCTCAAGACCATGAGCCGGGGCCGCTACCTTCTCCAACGGACGATGGACAGAGCGCGCAAAAATGCTGCGGGCGGCCTTGAACTTGAGGTTTTCGACAATTATACCGGCGCAGCGCGAGGTGTAGGCACCCTCTCAGGCGGTGAAACCTTTTTAGCATCGCTTTCGCTGGCGCTGGGCCTGGCTGATGTTGTGCAGTCTTACGCCGGTGGTATTTGCTTGGACACTATTTTAGTCGATGAAGGTTTTGGAACGCTTGATCCGGAAGCGCTAGACTTTGCCCTTAAAGCGCTTATTGATTTACAGCGCGGCGGACGGTTGGTTGGTATTATTTCCCACATTCCCGAGCTTAAAGAACGAATAGACGCCCGGTTGGAGGTAGTGCCGACAGACCGGGGAAGCCGCGCCACATTCAAGGTGGGATGACGCCGGCTGCTATAAACAACCTGGTTTTATGGATATTCAAGTAAAGGAGGGTAATATGAGCCTTAGATTGATATTAGGACGGGCGGGCAGCGGCAAGACACATACCTGTCTTGAGGAAATCCGCGAGCGCTTGCTTAAGGCACCAGAGGGGCCCCCGCTAATTTTATTGCTGCCTGAGCATGCCACCTTCCAGGTCGAGCGGGAATTAGCGGCAACACCGGGACTTGGCGGATTTGCGCGTGTTTATATCTTTGGTTTTCGCCGCTTGGCCCACCGGGTGCTGCTTGAAACAGGCGGGGCAGTCCGACCACACATTTCTGAACTTGGCAAGCGTCTGGTATTAAGCCGGCTGATGCAGCAGCATCAAGGCGAACTTAAAATGTTTCATCGCGTGGCCAGCCAGCGTACATTTGCCGAGACGTTGGCCGGTATGATCCAGGAATTTAAAACCTATGATATTTCACCCGAGCAGTTATCGCAAGCCGTTAGTTCGCTTGAACGGTCGCCCCTGGCCGATAAATTGCATGACTTAGCCCTCCTGTACCAGGAGTTTACCGGGTTTCTCGCTGGACGGTATACCGATCCTGAGGATTATTTGACGCTCTTAGCGGATAAAATTCCGCAGTCGGCGCTTATTCAGGGTGCCGAGGTCTGGGTTGATGGCTTCACATGGTTTAATCCCCAGGAACTGGCGGTATTGGCTAAGATAATGCAAACAGCCGCCAGTGTTAATGTTACCCTTTGCCTTGCCGATGCTGACGGTTCGCAGCATCAAAGCGAAACAGCGCTGTTCCATCGACAGTGGCAGACCCGNCGCAAACTCAAAGAATTAGCGCAGAGCGTTAAAGCTGAAGTCTGTGAAATCGAGCTTGCCGAAAGCAGGCGGTTTGGACCGCTGCTCGGCCATATCGAAAAAGAATTTTTTACCTTTCCGCCGCCGGCATTTAGCGGTGACATGCAAGGCCTTAGCATAACCGAGGCTGCCAATCGCCGGATTGAGGTCGAAGGCATTGCCAGAGATATAATTAGGCTGAGCCGGCAAGAGGGCTACCGTTGGCGGGATATTGCTATACTTTTGCGCGATGATGCAAGCTATGGCGAACTGGTTTCGACAATCCTGACTGACTATGATATACCGTTTTTTAGTGACCAGCATATTCAGCCGGTTCACCATCCGCTGGCCGAGCTTATTAGGTCGGCGCTGGAAACAGTTGCCGGACGCTGGAACTACGATGCCGTATTCCGTTGTTTTAAGACCGATTTATTTATGGTCAGCCGGAATGAAATCGATGAACTGGAAAACTATGTGCTTGAGTTCGGGATTCGCGGCTCACGCTGGAAAGATAACAGACCATGGGCCTTTGTCCGGAGATTCTCGCTAGATGAAGATGCCGAGCTAAGTCTGGGCCAAANAAGTTATTTAACTCGGATAAATGATATAAGAAATCAGGCTGCCGCGCCGCTGATTGCCTTTGAAAGCGAGTTAAAGGCTGCCGCAACAGCGGCTGAGATGACAACAGCACTCTATAATTTCCTGGCCGGTCTTAATGTACCGCGAACGCTGGAAAAATGGGCTGATGCTGCGGAAGCTGACGGCGATTTGGAGCAGGCGCGTGAACATCGCCAAATATGGAATAGTGTTATTGAATTGTTTGACCAGCTTGTTGAGGCCTGTGGCGAGGATGAACTGAAGCTGGATGATTACAGCGCCATAATTAATGACGGGCTGGAAGGGCTGAAACTCAGCTTGATTCCGCCTGGGCTTGACCATGTAACAGTATCCCCGCTCGACCAGACAAGTTTGGCCAATGTCCGGGCGGTTTACTTGCCGGGCGTTAATGACGGCATTCTGCCGATGCGTGCACGCGGTGAAGGTCTGCTAACTGATGCTGAACGGCTCAAGCTTGCCGCTGACGGGCTAGAACTTGCCCCCGGCGCATTAGCCGATACTTTTGCCGAGCGGTTTATGATTTATACGGCGCTGACCAGGGCTAAAGACTATTTATGGGTTAGTTACGCTTTGGCTGACGAAGAAGGTAAAGGCCTAAGCCCGTCACTAGTCATCGACAGACTCAAAGAACTGTCCGGTATAAAGGTTAAATCGCTGCCCCTTGAGCCGCAGCCGGGAACCGAGCAGGAATATATTGCCCATCGGCGCAGCAGCCTCTCAGCGCTGGCTGCCAGTCTGCGCCTTTATAAGAGCGGGCAGGAACTTAGCGATTCCTGGTGGGAAGTATACAATTGGGCCGTCGGGCATGATGCGGTTAAGCCGTTGCTTAGCCGGAGCTTGGCCGGTTTATTCCATCATAATCAGGAACCCAGTTTGCCTGCCGAGTTGGCTACAAAGTTATATGGGCCTAGTAAGAAGCTGCGCGGCAGCGTTACCAGATTTGAAAGCTTCCGGGCTTGTCCGTTCCGTCATTTCTCGCAATATGGCTTGAGTCTTAAAGAACGGGTCATTTTTAGGCTCAACGCTCCCGATTTAGGCCAGTTTCTGCATACTGCGCTTAAAAATTTTGGCGATAAGATGCAGGCTGACGGTCGTGATTGGGGTGCTGTTTCCGACAGTGAGTACCGAGCAATCTGTACGGAAATAGTAGAGGAGCTTGCGCCTAAACTCCAAAATGAAATTCTGCTCAGCAGTGAACAGCACAGAAACTTACTAAAACGACTGACTAACACTGTCGAACGGTCGGTTCGCCGCTTAGTTGAATTTGACCGGGCAAGTCAATTTAAGCCCCGGGCACTGGAAAAGCCCTTTGGCCGGGGGGACGCGGCGCTGCCGCCGCTGGTGTATAAGCTGCCGGACGGCACCGATCTCGAGATAGTCGGCCAGATTGACCGGTTAGATACTGCTGAGTATAATAATCGGCAATATATTCTAGTCATCGACTACAAATCAGGCGGGGCCTGGCTTAAGCTGGTCGATGTGTATCACGGCTTAAAACTCCAGCTGCTAACCTATCTACTGGTAGCAAAGAGCGCCGCTGAAGAGTTGTTAGGAACCGCCGAGTGCGAGCCGGCCGGAGTTCTTTACTATTTCCTGAAAAATCCTACCATAACAAGTAAGAATGCGCTTAGTGAAGAAGAAGTAGCCAAAGAAATTAACAGTCAGCTGCGTATGCCGGGTTGGACTTTAGCTGACCCGGAAATAGCCAAGGCTATTGATAAGACCCTTGACCCGAAGTCAGAGTTCTTGAAACTAACACTTAAAAAAGACGGCAGCTTTTACGGCAACTGCCAGGCCTATATCAAGACGGCTAAAGAATTTACGCTGCTTCTAAGCCATGTAGAAGATGTGCTTGTTGAAACAGCGCAGAATATAATGGCCGGTGATATTACCATAAGTCCATATGCGCTTGACCGGCGATCGCCCTGCGGAATCTGCAATTATAAGCCGGTTTGTCAATTTGACCTGCTGCTGCCGGAAAATGACTACCGCAAGCTACCGCACTATGCTGATGATATTATTATCAAGACTCTGGCTGAGAAGAAGGGAGGCGGCCAAACTTGAGCTGGTCAGAAAAACAACTAGAGGCTATCAAGGCCCGGAAGCAGAATGTACTAGTTGCCGCCGCTGCCGGCTCCGGTAAGACATCGGTATTGGTTGAAAGGATTATTCAGCGTATCACTGATCCCGACGATCATATCGATGTTGATAAACTGCTTGTCGTTACCTTTACTAATGCCGCGGCAGCCGAAATGCGCGCCCGCATTGGTGCGGCAATAACGGCGGCACTCAAAGGCGAGAAAAAATCCCCTCACCTTGAGCGGCAGTTAGTGCTGTTGAACTCAGCATCAATATCAACAATTCACTCTTTCTGTCAGACAACGGTACGGCAGAATTTCCATCGGTTAGACCTTGACCCCAAATTTCGCGTGGCCAGTGAGGCAGAGTGCGTCCTGCTGAAAAATGATGTATTGCAGGACATGTTTGAAGAACTCTATGCCAGCGGCGACGAGAACTTTTTACGGTTTGTCGAGCATTATGGCCAGGACCATAGCGACGAGCCGCTTTATAGTTTGATTTTAGGCTTATATAACTTTTCGCGCAGTCATCCATGGCCCGATCATTGGCTGAGCAATTTAAAAAACACCTTCGTCTTATCGCCGGAAACTAATATTGACGATACACCTTGGTCCGAGCTTATCCGCGACAAGGTAATCATCGAGCTAGAGCAGGCCAGGCAGTTGGTTGAAGCTCTTGCTTCCGAAGCACTTAAGCCGGGAAACCCGGAACCTTACGCCGCGGTATTTGAAGCCGACCAAATCCTTATCGATGAAATTATTGCAGCAGCCGAGCATTCATGGGATAGGCTGGAGGCGGCCTTAGCCGGTGCCAGCTTTGCTAAGATGCCTGCGATTAAAGGTCTTGATGAAAAAACTAAAAAGTATTTTCAAGATTCGCGGACTAAATTTAAAAACCAAATTAAAAAATTCCGGGACGAATACTTTAATATTCCGGCCGAGCAGTTGCTTGCCGATATGAACAAAGCTGCCCCGCTCGTCGAGGCCTTGGCTTATCTGACAATATCCTTTGGGGAACGTTACGCTCAAGTTAAAAAGGACAAGGCTTTGGTCGATTTCAACGATCTTGAACATTTTTGTCTCAAGGTGCTTTTGGACGCCGAGGCTAAACCAGGGGAAATCAGACCCTCGGCTGCAGCTATGGCATTGCAGGATAAATATGCTGAAATAATGATTGATGAATATCAAGATACGAACGGGGTGCAGGAAACCATTCTGCGGTTGATTGCCCGGCCTGATGATCCTAACCTGTTTATGGTGGGGGACGTTAAACAAAGCATTTATCGTTTCAGGTTGGCCGAACCCGAGCTATTTATCCAAAAATATTTAGATTATCCAATCGATTGCGGTCATGCTTGCCGCCGGATTGACCTGGCACAGAACTTCCGCAGCCGGGCCGGGGTATTGCATGCAGTTAATTTCTTGTTTACTCAGCTAATGTCACCGCGTGTGGCTGAATTAAGCTATGGGGATGCTGAAAAACTTAACCCTGGCCCGGATTACCCGGAATGCGCCGCTAAAATTGCTGCCGGGCCGGTCGAGCTATGTCTGATTGATCTAGCCGAGGATCAAAATGACTTAAGCGAAACAACTAGCGAAACTTCGGCTGAGCATGATCAGGAGTTAGCCGGACAAGACAGTGAGGCAGACGATACTGACGAACTGACAGGCTTTGAAGTCGAGGCAAGATTGGTAGCGCAAAAAATCAGCCAAATGATGAACGAAGATTTGCATGTTTTTGATAAGCATACCAAGGCCTACCGCCCGCTGGAATGGCGGGATATTGTTATCTTGTTGCGCTCAACTAAAGCCAAGGCCGGTATCTTATTGGAGACATTGCGGTATGCCGATATCCCGGTCTATGCTGAGGTCGACTCCGGATATTTCAGTGAGACCGAGGTACAGGTTATGTTGTCACTGCTCAGCGTAATAGACAATCCGCGTCAAGATATTCATCTCGCCGGAGTTCTGCGCTCGCCGTTTGTCGGCTTGTCGGCAGCGCAGTTAGCGGAAATTCGCTTGGCGTCACCGACCGGGGATTTATGGAGCGCGCTAACAGCGGTTAAAGCCGATGGTGCATCGCCCCTCGCTCAAAAAGCACTGACATTCATCGAGCAATTAAACAGCTGGCGAGCCTTATCGCGCCGCAAAGGGGTACCGGAGCTTATTTGGCAGATTTATCGGGATACCGGCTATTATGACTATGTCGGCGGCATGCCGGGCGGAACGCTGCGGCAAGCTAATTTGCGGGCTTTGTATGACCGGGCCCGTCAATATGAAACCACCAATTTCCGGGGGCTATTCAGGTTCTTGCGCTTCATTGAACAGATGAAGGATAAAGGTTCGGATTTGGCGGTGGCCAGAGCTTTGGGCGAAAGTGAAAATGTTGTCAGGGTGATGAGCATCCACAAAAGTAAGGGCCTGGAATTTCCGGTGGTATTCGTGGCTGATCTGGGCAAGAGATTCAACCTGCAGGATAGTCATGGGGCGGTGCTGTGCCATAAGACTCTGGGGGTTGGCCCGTATGTCATAAACCCTGATTTGCGTCACCGTTATCCGACAATCGCCCGCCGGGCAATCGCCTTTAAAATGGAGATGGAAACTAAGGCTGAAGAGCTGCGTATTTTGTATGTTGCTTTAACCAGGGCTCGTGAAAAACTGATCTTAGTTGGGTCAGCCAAGAAGCTTGCCAAACAAGCCAAGCAATGGTGCCGTACAGTAGGGAGGATTAAACCGACCCTGCCTGATTCGGTTATTGCCGGAGCTAAAAGCTATCTTGACTGGCTGGGGCCGGCAGTAGTCCGTCATCAGCAGGGAGCCGCGCTTAGAGAGCAGGGTGAGTGCGATGAGCAGCCTGGCAGCTCGCTGGCCGATGATGCATCACAATGGCAGATAAGTATTTGGCGGCGCCAGGAGTTAACCACTGCCGCTGACATCAGCGGAATCGAAGCGCCGTTGCTTAAGGCTGTTGAAAACCTGCAGCCGGTAGATATAGGCACTGATTGTGGATGGGTCGACAAATTACTGGGCTGGCAATACGGCCATGCGCATGTAGTCGGCAAACCGGCCAAGTTATCGGTAACCGAGATTAAACGTCGCTTTGAGATTGAAACGAGCAGCGATGCGCACCGGCCGTTTGAACGGCCGCCAATATCGGCTAGGCCTCGGTTTGCCCAGACGGGTGCTAAAATGACAGCTGCGGAATATGGAACGCTGATGCACTCAGTCATGCAGCATATCGACTATCGCGGCGATATATCGGAATCCGGTCTGGCCCTGCAGGTTGAGGATATGGTAAGGCGGGAATTACTGCTGCCGGAGCAGATCGAGAGCATAGATATTAAAGGAGTAGCCGCTTTTTTTGCCGGTGAACTCGGCAAACGGCTTATATCTTCGCCGCAGGCTAGACGCGAATTGCCCTTTAGTTTGGCCCTGCCAGCCGAGCGCTTTTATGACGATTTAGCTGACAGCGGCGAGAAAATTTTTATCCAGGGTATTATTGATCTCCTATTTGATGATCCAGTTGGGCTAGTTTTGGTTGATTACAAAACTGACCGCGCAGCAGACGGTGCTGAATTGGCTCGTAAGTACGCTGTTCAGCTCAATTTATACGCCGAGGCCGCTGAGAGTATTTTGCGCCGGCCGGTAGCTGAGAAATATCTTTATCTGTTTAGTACCGGGCAAGTTGTCCGAGTTGATTAATCAGGAGGCTATAAATATGAAAGAAAGAACAGTCCTGTTAGAAAAGAATGGTAGTATTGCAACGTTAACCCTCAGCCGTCCCAGCGCTTTAAATTCCCTGAATCAGCAAATGGTGGACGAACTTTCGGCAGCGCTGAAAGCAGTTGAAACTGACAGTGAGGTCAGGGTTGTTGTACTGACCGGGGCCGGCCGGGCTTTTTGCGCCGGCGGGGACTTGAATTATCTTGAAAGCATAGCCGGAACACCGGCAGCCGAGCAATTTATTACTGAAGTCGGCGGTTTGGTGGCAGCTATTATGGAACTTCCTAAACCGGTAATTGCTATGGTTAACGGTGCGGCAGCCGGAGCTGGGTTCAATTTGGCCCTGGCCTGCGACTTAGTGGTAGCGTCTAAAACTGCTAAGTTTGCGCAAAGCTTTGTTAAGGTCGGCCTCGTGCCCGATTGCGGCGGTTTATACCTACTGCCGCGTCTCGCAGGGCTAAACAAGGCCAAAGAACTCATGTTTACTGCTGATATAATTGGTGCTGAGACAGCTTCAGAGCTTGGTCTGGTCAACAAACTGGCTGAAGCAGATGAGCTTGTGAAAGTTACAGATGACCTTGCTAAAAAGCTTGCCGCTGCTGCTCCGCTTGCTATCGCCCGGATGAAAAAGGCTCTTAATAAGAGCGATGAGTTAACGCTGCGGGAAACACTGGCAATGGAAGCAGACCTTCAGGCCAAAAGCTTGGCGACTGCCGACTATCAAGAAGGCGTTAAGGCCTTCAGGGAAAAACGGCAGCCCGTATTTAAAGGAGAATAACCAACAAGGATACCGGTCGGCATGATAGCCAGACCGGTGTTTTTTGACCACTATTGAAACAGAGTCCCTGTCCCCGTGTTTCGAAACACGGGGACAGGGACTCTGTTTCATCGACAGGTAATTCCGTTCCTACCGAAAAAACGACTGATTATACGGGTATACGACATCTTGCGCAGTGGTTGTAGTTTTTATAGACAAACTTTTCTATACTTTTATTTATAAGGACGAGTGACAAGGGGTAGAGCAATGCATCGTAAAGCATGGTATCAGAAGCCTATAAATATTTGTTGCCTCGTAACAGCTGTGTGGTTGTCCCAAACACCGGCTGAATTTTGCGCGGCATCGGAAGGATCGGTTGCCGGTATAACAATCCGGAATACTCAGCAGCAGGAGCTGCGGCTGCCGCACCGCACTGAAC
>JGI24708J26588_10002558_pt1 | contig 13704 bp, 10 predicted proteins | sample BioPla1DNA2_FD_26588 | JGI IMG/M metagenome (IMG submission 26588) | reverse complement strand
TCTGATACAAGTAAGGCAAGAATAAAGATAATTGCATATGTGATTGTCATAAATTTATTGAGGGGTTTACCCCGCAGAAGTCTGAACACACCTAAGGATATCATAAGCCCTACTCCGATTGAAACTATATATACAATAGTAAAAGAGCTTAAGCTACCACCAGAAGCGGCCTCGACTTGGCCTCCAAGTATAAGTAAGTCTGGCTCAGCAACTGTTATAAGAAAGCCAAGTAAAAAACTTAAAATAGCAATCTTGACAGGAGTTCTTGAAGTGGCCACCTCGGTAGACATATGGTCACCAATTGGGTTCATAGCTAGATCAACACCCCATAGAAAGATGGTCAAACCAATTAGAAGTAAGAAACTTCCTACTATAAATCTTANAATAACATCTGTTTNTACATCCACTATCGTAAAGCAGATAAGTAAGACGAGTCCTACAACTGGTAAAAGAGTTTTTGTTACCTCTTTGGTTTTATCAAAAAGTAGACTCATATGCAACCCCCTTACGTTCTTCACTTCTGTTTTCAATAAGTCCACTGGTTCTACCTACAGGTAAAATAAAGGTAATACCATTACCTGGTTTCTCTAGGTCTAAATCGTTAATAATCTTTTCACTAATTGAAGTTGCCTTATTTTTTGCTGTAATAATCATAACAGTGTCCTTTTTTGGCTCTATAAGTAATGGAAAGTAATAGTCAGTGGGTACACCCGCGCCATGGCCATGAATCACCGTTCCTCCTTTAGCTCCAGCAGCTCTTGCAGCATTTATACAGTCCCTACCCCGACCTTTATCCACAATTGTAATAATACAACACATATTATATTGGTCATCATCTAGATAAACTTTCTGATTTCTCTTATTATCATCCAATGTCCATCGTTTAAAGGGGATAGAAAAAGCAATTCCTTTATTTCTTTTAGTGAATGAAAAAGTTTCGCTAAGAACTTGGTGAAGTTTATCATTCAGCTCCTTGGATGCTGATACCATAAGAATTTCTTTGTGGATTTCATTAATACCTAATTTATCTAGCAGCTTAGATTGAACAGTACCCTCACCTAAGAAAATAGTAGCTTCTGTAGCGCCGCATTCTTTTGCTTTTCGTAATACAGTATTTGCCTTGCCTCTATTTACAATAGTAAAAAACAATGTATCTATGATTATCACTCCTATTCTATTTTTTTTTACTATAAAAAAGTTGCTTTAACCTATTAATATTACCATAATAATACAAGCTTAACAATGCCTATTTAAAAAATTCTAAACAAGAGCTGACAGAATAAATGTTCGCATGTATGCTTGATGTTTTAACTTAGTATATGGTATAATTTTATAATAATATACGGTTAAATCACCTAAAAAACAGGGTGTTTTTTAGATAAANAATGGTTCTATTATAGATAAAAAGGGAGAGCATATGAAGTTTATACATATAGCAGATGTACATCTTGGGGCGACGCCTGATTCAAGTATGCCATGGGGAGAAGCAAGGCAAAAGGAAGTATGGGACAGCTTCAAAAATATTATAAAAGNCTGTAATGAGAAAAAAGTAGATCTACTTTTGATAGCTGGTGACTTGTTTCACAGGCAACCCTTGGTCCGTGAACTAAAAGAAGTGAATTATTATTTTTCTACATTAGAGACTGCACGTGTTGTTATTATGGCAGGTAATCATGATTATATTGGCACAAGATCAAATTATAATGGCTTTGAATGGGATGAGAGAGTTCATATGTTTCTTAGTGATAGGCTGGAGGCTGTGAATTTTCCGGATATAAAAACCGCTGTATATGGATTTAGCTACCTTACTAGGGATATAAGGGAAGCTAAATATGACGGTATAGAAAAACTTAAGAATATGCAGGCTACACAGGAAAATATAAATATTCTTTTAGCTCATGGTGGGGATGAGAAAAATATTCCTATTAATCGAAAGAAATTACTGGGGCTTGGCTTTGATTATATTGCCCTTGGACATATTCATAAGCCTGAGATTATTAGTAACACAATGGCCTACTCTGGCTCCTTGGAGCCCCTAGATAAGAATGAGACAGGGCAAAGAGGCTATATACTTGGAAGAATTAGGACTAACGAAGAGGGTGAAGGTAGAAAGACTGAGATTAGCTTTGTGAATAATTCCATCAGGGAGTATAAGAGGCTGACAATCACAGTAAATCAAGAGACCACCAATGGGAAATTGCAAGACCAGATTAGGGATGAGATTATAAAAAACGGAGACCAACATATCTATATAGTCCATATAGAGGGCTTTAGGGATGAAAAGATTGGTTTTGATAAGGAGCCCCTATATTCTCTGGGAAATATCAGGGAGCTTGTAGATGAATCAGTTCCCGACTATGATTTTGATAAACTTTATAAGGAGAATTCCGACAATATACTTGGTATGTTTATCGAGAAGATTAGGGAAAGCAGTAAAGATGATGATGTGGCAAGAAAGGCACTTTATTATGGAATAGAGGCTCTTCTTGGTGCCAAGGAAAAGTAGGGAAGGACAGGTGCAGTAATGCTTCTAACAAGGCTAAAGCTTGATTATTTTGGCAAGTTCTCCGGTAAGGAGCTTGAATTAAAGCCGGGTATCAACTTAATATATGGGGAAAATGAGGCTGGGAAGTCTACCTTACATGCATTTATTAAAGGTATCTTATTTGGAATAGAGAGGTTAAGAGGGAGGGGGGCGAGGTCAAAGGAAGATACCTACACCCGTTACCTTCCTTGGGAATATCCTGGTGCCTATGGTGGACAGATGGATATTGAGATTAATAATAAAAAATACCGTCTGCAAAGAAGTTTCCATGCTAATGACAAGTCATTTATCATACTTGAACTTGAGACTGGGAGAGAACTTAAGCTAAAGGATGATCATATCAGTGAACTGATTCCGGGTTTTACTGAGGATACATTTCGTAACACCATCAGTATAGAACAGCTTAGGGCAGCCACGGATGGAGAACTTTCATCTCATGTTAGGAACTATATAACCAATCTATCCATAGCAAAGAGTAAGGAAGTGGATGTTGAAAAGGCAATTAGGTCATTAAAAGACCAGAAAAAAGTCTTAGAATCTATACCCTATGCATCTTCTATTGAGTCTATATCAGACGAAATAAAAAAAGGGATTGAAAGGGAGGAAAGGATAGATTCTCTTACTGCAAGCTTAAAGGAGTTAGAACTTAGGGAGAAAGGATTAAGGAACCAGATAGAGGGTCTTAAGAATGAAAAGAATCTAGAAAAAGTAAGACTTATAGAAGAATTTCCGGTTATTCTTGAAAAGTATAATACCTATCAAGAGCTTAGTAGAGAATATAATAAGCTAGAATATCAAAGGGGAGAATTAAAGGATAGGATATCTAGCTTGGAGAGTGAAGTAGAAGAGGGAAAAGCCCTAGATAATGATTTTAAGGAGGCACTTACGCTTGATATTAAGCTTTCTAAGTATCAGAACCGGCTTCAGGAGCTTAAGATAATAGAGAAAAAGAAGGCCAAAGAAACAGTTATAAGAGCTGCTGCATTTATAGCTACTTTAATTGTGGTGGGATTGGTTAGCTTTTTATTAAGTAAATCATACTTATTAACTGGGGCGGCATTGGTTGTAGCCCTTATTATGGGCTTTACCTTTCTAAGAATTATTTATAAGAGATGTAGATATAGAGGATGTCATGATGATAATGGGCAGGAAAATATAAGGGATAGGTATAGGAATCAAAATATTAAGGGACAAATCGAAGATATTAATCAGGCCTATAACAAAGCAAAGAATCGGATAAAAACCATATTGGATGCATATCAGCTGACAAGTATTCATGATGTTTCTAGTCTACAAGAGAATTTTATTAAGACTAATATCGCTCTGGAGCATGGAAGGGCTCAATTAAGGGACATGTCTGATAGAGCAAAGGAATTAGAGGATAGGTGTGATGGTCTTCATGATTATATTATGCTATATATGCGTAGATTTATCTTAGAAGAAGAACTAAGCTCTGAGGCTATTACAAGGCTTAAGGATTTTATTAATATAATAAAAAAGGAAGAGGCAGAAAAACAGGCTCAGCAGAATAAACAGCTTGAGGAGTGTCGGATAGAGATTGAGAAGATAAAGTGGGAGTTAGCCGAGATGGAGGATAATGAGATCGAGCTTATAAAGAATAAGGAACTGTACAATGATATTAAGCAAAAGCAGGAGGAAAATTCTCTGGAGCTTGATGCAATTAACCTAGCCCTAAGTACAATAGAGGAACTTTCCGCCACAATCCATGATGGATTTGGTATGGAGCTAAACAATGCGGTTTCTAAGCTTATAAGTGAAGTGACCAATAATAAATATNGGGATGTAAAGNTAGATGAGAAGCTGAATGTTAAGCTTGGATGGAAGGATAATTATATAGTCNTGGACAGGCTAAGTGCAGGAACNATAGACCAGGTATATTTTGCCCTACGTTTAGCGGTTGCAGATTTATTACTTCCTAAGGGTAATATGCCTCTTATATTAGATGATAGTTTTGCCTTATATGATGATAGGAGGGTAAAGGCGGCCCTAGTTAGGTTGGTCGACCGAAGTCAAGTACTATTGTTTACTTGTCAGATGAGGGAAAAGCATTTCCTTGATGAGCTGGGGATAGCTTATAATTATATTAGTTTGTAAGCTTGTGATTAGTTTATTAATCTTAATGAATAAGTATTGGAGAATTTTATGGGTCAAAACAAAAGTAGAAAAAAGCAAAGCAGAAAAAACAAAGAAAGGGAGAAAAGAAAGCCTAAGAAAATAATTAAGTTTATTTTGAAGCTATCTGCCCTTCTTTTTCTATTGGCCCTAGTTATAGGGATATTTTATTTTTATAATACCTATGGAAGGATACTAATTACGCTACAGCAGGAGGCTAAAAATATAGTCCGGTCTTCTAACGAGGAGCAATTTCGCTCATCACAGACCAGCTTGGTTTATGATGTTGATGGAGAACATATAGCCACCTTAAGGGGGGTAAAGGATGTATATTATATAGAATATAAGGATATTCCAGCTTCTTTGCTTAATGCCATTATTATAACCGAGGATAAGAAGTTTTTTAGTCATGAGGGTGTGGATTATCTGGCTAATATCCGTGCCGCCATAGCTCTTATCAAAAACAAGGGGGAGATAACTCAAGGAGCCAGCACTATTACCCAACAGCTTGCAAGAAATGTGTATCTGACCCATGATATTAGTTATGAGAGAAAAATAAAAGAGATTTTTATTGCCCAGGAGCTTGAGAAGATTTATACCAAGGACAAAATTATGGAGTTTTACGTTAACAATATATACTATGCTAATGGGTATTATGGTATTTTGGCAGCGGCTGAAGGGTATTTTGGCAAGGGTATAAATCAGCTAAGCCTATCACAAATCGCATTTTTATCAGCAATACCTAATAATCCTAGTATGTATGACCCGTTGATTAATATGGAAGGTACATTAGAAAGAAGAGATAGGATTCTTAAGCAAATGTATGATGGAGGCAAGATAAACCTAATTGATTATAGGAATGCTCTTAATGAGCCTATTAGCTTGCAAAGGCAAAGGCCTAGCAAAAAGAACTATGTAGAGACCTTTGTATACCATAGNGCAATAAGGGCACTTATGAAGGAAGAAGGATTCGAATTTTCTTATCAATTTAAAGATGAGGAGGATAAAAGGATCTATAAGGAGGCCTATGATGATTTATACAATAGGTATCAGAAAAAGTTATACACTGGTGGTTACAGGATATATACATCAATAGATATGAATAAACAGGAGCTTTTACAGGCATCGGTAGATAAGGAACTAGATAAGTTTACTGAAACCAATGAAGATGGCATATATACACTTCAGGGAGCAGCAGTATGTATTGATAATGATACAGGAAGGGTGGTTGCTATCGTAGGTGGGCGAAGTCAAGACTATGTAGGTTATACCCTTAATAGAGCTTACCAAAGCTATAGGCAACCGGGAAGTGCTATAAAGCCACTTATTGTCTATACTCCATCCTTTGAAAGAGGGTATACACCTGAAAGCACAGTTGTTGATGAGAAAATCCCAGGTGGCCCCAAGAATTCAGGAGGAAATTATGTCGGCGAAATGAAGCTTCAAAGAGCAATAGAGTTATCAAAAAACACAATTGCCTGGAAGCTATATGAGGAATTGACCCCACAGGTAGGTATGGCCTATCTACTTAAAATGGATTTTGCAAGAATTGTAGAGAATGACTACTATCCAGCTGCTTCCTTAGGCGGATTTACCATAGGGGTGAGTCCTTTGGAGATGGCTGCAGCCTATGGAGCATTAGAAAATGGCGGGTACTACAGGGAGCCAACCTGTATAGTTAGAATCACCGATGCAAAAGGAAATGACTTGGTTGGGGATAATATAGCCACTAGGCAAATCTATAAAACTGAGGCGGCAAGGATGGTGACAGAGGCCTTAGTAGGAGTTGTTAATAAGGGCACAGCAAAGGGCCTAGGACTAACAAATACTATAAGTGCTGGAAAGACTGGGACGACTGATGAGAAAAAAGATGGGTGGTTCGTCGGATACACACCATATTATACAACCAGTGTATGGGTTGGTTATGATATGCCAAAGACGCTAAAGGACTTGAAGGGCGCCTCATATCCTGGCCATATCTGGTATGAATACATGGAACAGATTCATGAGCCTGGAATGGATAGGGTTTTTGAAACATATGATTGGAGGTCTTATCTTAAAGAAAGTTCAGAGGAATAAGTCTAAAAACAGATAAAGAAATGGGGCCACAGCGGCCCCATTTCTTTATCATTTATTTCTTTTTTACTTGATTATATTTTTCTAGGATCTTATTTATTCTTTCAACAGGGTTTAATAAGCCGCTGATGCTATGGTCGTGGTTTAAGGTATCTATGATTAGAGCAATGTATTTACTCATATCAACATTAATATAATATGGCTTAGTTAAAAGCTCTGGTGTCTGGTATACTAGGTTGGTAGTTAAAAGCCTATAGATTAATCCTTGCTCATAAGCCTCATCAAATTTTGATAAGCCTCCAGTAAACAAGCCAAAGGTGCTTACTAGGAAGATGCGGTTGGCTTTTCTTCTTTTTAATTCAGCAGCAACATCTAGCATACTTTCTCCAGATGAAATCATGTCATCCACAATAAGGATGTCTTTACCTTCCAAGTCAGGCCCTAAAAATTCATGTGCAACGATTGGGTTACGACCATTAACAATCCTGGTATAATCACGTCTCTTATAGAACATACCCATATCAAGACCCAGAACGTTAGCGAAATAAACAGCTCTTCCCATGCCTCCTTCATCAGGGCTTATAATCATCATATGATCAGAGTCCATTTTGATATCAGGCTCATTTTTAAGAATAGCCTTTATAAATTGGTAGGTAGGTTGTACTGTTTCTAGACTTTTTAGGGGTATTGCATTCTGAACCCTGGGGTCATGAGCATCAAAGGTTATTATGCTTTCTACGCCCATATTGGTCAACTCTTGTAATGCCAATGCACAATCTAGGGACTCTCTGGAGTTGCGCCTGTGTTGGCGGCCTTCGTAAAGATAGGGCATAATCACGGTAATTCTTCTTGCCTTACCACCTGCAGCTGCAATAATACGCTTTAAATCCTGATAATGATCATCTGGTGACATGTGGTTTTTATGGCCACAAACGGTATAGGTTAAACTGTAATTAGTGACGTCTACAAGTAAGTACAAATCATATCCGCGGACGGATTCTTTGATTTGCCCCTTTGCTTCGCCTGTTCCAAACCTAGGGCAGCAGGCATTTAATTTGTAAGTGTCTCTCTGGTAGCCATTAAACGCTATAGTTTCTTTGTGTTCACTTTCTCTTAGATCACGCCAAGATACAAGGTAGTCATTTACTTTGTTGCCTAGCGTATTGCTACTTTCAAGAGCTATAAGTCCAAGAGGTCCGATAGGAATAGTTTCAACAATTTTTTTATGCTTTGGCATTAAATTCCCTCCATATAATATATTGTTAGGTAACAATCCATAAACGTTATATCATTATAGATAAAGTAAGTCAAGCATCTTTAGGATTATTACTAATTTATCTTTTTATTAGCTTGTTTCACCCAATGCTTTATGTAAACGTATATCTTCACCTACAATCCTTCGGATATGATAGTTACTAATTATTCTAGAGTAAATCCGCTCACTATAATTGGTATTTATGTTATCTAAGGATAGATTAGTTGATATTAAGCTGGATTTTTGGCGAAGTAGTCGCTCGTTAATAATCAAATATAACTGCGATGTTGTAAATGAATTGCTAAGCTCGGTTCCAAGGTCATCAATAATTAAAAGGTCGCAGTCTAGTATATATTCAAATTGGGCTGATGCAGAAAGGGAAGCATTTTCTTCTCTGCCAAATTTATATTTTTCCAAGATATCAAATAGCCTGAAGGCAGTTAGGTATATTACAGTGTAACCCTTATCTAAAAGTTCTTTAGCAATGCAATTAGCCAGAAAGGTTTTTCCTACTCCAGTATTGCCAAGAAACAACAGATTTTCGTGTTTTTTATCAAAATGTCTGATAAAGCTTTTGCAGCTAGCAACAATTTTCTGCATATTNGATAANGGAGACAAACCAATNGTNTCATCTATATAGTCATCAGAATAATATTTGAAGGAAAATGTAGTGAANTTCTCACGTTCAAGAACAGATTTTATATTTGATCCTTCATAAATCATATCTGCAATTGCCTGTTTTAAGCATTTACATTTATTGCTGTCAATAAAGCCTGTATCCTTACATCTGCTGCACCGATATTGCATGGATAGATAATCCATGGGATAGCCATTGGTAATTAATAGTTGTTNTTGAATAGACTTAATCTCTTTGGTTTGAACCTTTAACTCTTCTAAGGCCTCTGTATCTCCGAACAAGGCCCGTCTTCCGGATTCTGCAGACAAGGAGATTATCTCATCATCTAGCTCTTTTAGTCTAGGTATGANCTTGTACACTTCTTCTATACGCTTGTCCAAGTCATACTTATTCTGAAACCTCCGTTCGTCATACTCACGTAAAATCTGTTTATACTGATCGTTATTCAGAGCCATAGTTTTCTCCTTTATAAATGTTATAGTCCCTTATTAATAAGCTTTTTCTCGAGTTCAGCATAATCCTGTGAGGTATAGGTTCTTTGTGGAAATTGATTAAATTTATTAGAGGATAGCTTATGTATATTAGTTACCTTAGGTTTGGACTTNTTCCCNTTGGCAAATTCTTCATCTAGCCTTGCTATATCAGTTTTGCTTTTGACACCCTTTTTGAACCAGGTTTCCAATATCTTATCTGCGTACTTAAAATCAGGCTTTTGCGTTCTNAAAAGAGTTCTGTTACAAGCCTCTACAATAATATCATCTGGGAATGAAAACACCTCAACCCATTTGGTAATATATTGTCGCTCAATCTGGCCAGGGGCCCTATTAAGTCCAAAGGCTTTATTAACATTATTAAAATGCTCATTATAAGAAACAGTGGCTTCCCTTGCCTTCTCCTCAGTATCAATGCCTTCCTTAGCCCAGGTTAGGGCAACTGCCTCAATATAAGAAGGATTTTTCTTGTTCTTAGATACGCAGTATTCATACAAATACATAATTAATTCAGGAGAAAAATGTAGCTCCTCAAATAGATATAGGATCAATTGAATGTCCATAGGCTTTAAGGGCCTGTCTAGATAGATTTCAACAATATGCATGGTCCATTTAATATCATCATTGTTGGTCAATTTTGTTATCTTTTCTTGTGAATACTTTTGTCTAGCAACAGGAGCTTTTTCAGAATGTATACTAACAGCTATCTCATCAAGCTGTGAATCTGTATCTTCAGTAAGGATTTGACTATGGTCAGACCTGGTATTTTGGTCTTGAAGCTTTGCAATACGGATTGATGTAATCTCCTTTTGCTGATTTTTTTCTAGTATAAGCAGCTTTTGCTTCTCCCAATAATTCAAGGCACGGATGACATCTTTTTCAGTATTCTCTAGATGGTCGGCTATAGAAGATATTGTGATTGAAAGGTTGTTAGAGCTAAAACTGCGTAACAGATAAAGGTATACTTTTACGTAAGATCCGTTAGCAGATGGCATATATAGGTCAATAAAGGTATTTGGGATAATTGTAGCTTCGCAAATACCTTCAGTATGTAGTGTTATTTTATTCAAGTTTTACCATCCCCTTTCTATTATGTCTAAGTCGAAATTAACTTGTCTTTATTGCGGCTTAGGAGCTCAAAAGGCTTCGCTTTTTCGCTCACGTTGCACTTATCCATGAAAACCAAGCTCTTTATGTAAGGCAAAATACGCCTTACATAAAGTGTTTGTTTTCATGGACTAAGCCGCCTATCGTGGATAGTATAACATAAGTTAATTTAGAATGAAATAGGCTGTTATACTGGGTTTTGGGGGTATAAGACAATTGTTGATGATGTGGATAAAGTGGATAAAACTTAGAAAGATAAATGTAATAATATGTAAAATCGTGTAGAACTTCTTATTAGTACAGCTTTATATTGTGTTATAGTCTATTATTGTAGAAAAGAATTTGCATAAAATAATATCCACAGCATTGGTTAACATAAAATGTTGATAATACTGTGGATAATGTGGATAGATTATATACCAAGCAGGGATTCCCCCACCATTACAATATCTCCGGCACCCATAGTTATCAACAGGTCACCGTTAATACAATTTTCTAATAAAAAGTTTTCAATTTCATCAAAGCTTGGAAAATAATAAACTTCTTNTCCTAAATCTTTTAGTTCTCGGACTAAATCCATAGAGGATATGTCTCCGGGGTCCTTTTCTCTTGCAGGATAGATGTCTGCAAGGACTATTTTATCTGCAAAGGATAGGGATTTAGCAAAGTCCTTAAGATGACGCTTTGTTCTACTGTAGGTATGAGGCTGAAAAACNCACCAAAGAGTGTTGTCAGTATGGGTCTTGGCTGCGTTAAGTGTAGCAGTAATTTCGGTAGGATGATGAGCATAATCATCAACTATCTTTATGCCTCCGACTGTACCCTTAAATTGAAAGCGTCGGTCTGCTCCCTTAAAATTCTTCAAAGACTTTTTGATGGACTCCATCTCAATTTTCTCCTGTATACCTATACCGATTGCAGGTAAGGAGTTAGAGATATTATGAAGGCCGATAACATTTAGCTTAATACGATCTATATATTTACCCTTGTAATAAAGGTCAAAGCTCTGAGTAGTCATATCATTAACCTGGATATTGTCAGCGGCAATATCAAAGCTAAGGTTATTCTTATTATAGGCTGGGTCAGATATGCCAAAGGTTATAACCTGGCAATCTAAATCCTTGGTTATTTCCTCGTAGGCAGGGATTTCCCCGTTAATGTAAAGCTGCCCCTTCTTAGGAATCCGCTTAGCAAACTTATGAAATGATGCTCGTATATCATTAATATCTTTGAAGAAGTCCATGTGGTCCTCATCTATATTTAATATAATTCCTGTGGTAGGATTAAACTCAAGGAAGGAGTTCTTATATTCGCAGGCTTCTGTAATAAAATAATTGGTACTACCTATGCGCATATTGCCATCAATAGCATCTAAGATAGCACCTACAGAAATAGTAGGGTCCAAATCGCCGTCTATACATATTAATGATAGCATGGCTGTTACGGTGGTTTTACCGTGGGTGCCTGCTACAGCTATTGCATTATCAAAGTTTTGCATAATCTGTCCGATAAGGTTAGCCCTATTAAGAGAGGGTATATCCATCTCCTTAACCGCAATAAATTCCTCATTATCATTATTAATAGCAGCTGTGTATACCACGACATCTATATCAGGACTTATGTTTCCTTTTCTTTGTCCGTAAAACACCTCAATTCCTAAGCTACGAAGATGTTCTGTTATCTTGCTTTTGTGACTATCAGAGCCACTTACCTTAAACCCCAGGTTATGTAAGTATTCTGCAAAAGCGCTCATGCTGATTCCACCTATTCCCATAAAGTAAATTCGACATGGCTTGCTAAAATCTATTTTATACATATGGCACATCCTATTCATACATTTTTTCTGTTTATTAGTTACTTGCTATTATAACCTTTTTTTGCTTAAATTCAATAGAAAACAATAGAAATCCACTACCCAATATATTCTTTAGAGCGATAAGAATGCAAGTATTAGGAGGAAAATTTTAGAAATACTGGCAAAAANATGTCCAAATCATCGTAAAAACATGAGAAAAATCTAATAATATGTAAAGATTGACAATTTTATTGTAAAAAATGTTCACAAAATTGTTTTTATATGGTATAATGGGGACATGTTGCGAATTGCATAATATATCCGGTGTTTGTAAGTATAGGCAGGGAGAGCCGGTTAACTATGGTAACATGCTTTTTCTTGAAAACTTACACAAACAACGACAGAAGGGGGACTAAGCTATGCACATTACCGATGTTCGCGTACGCAAGGTAAGTAAGGAAGGCAAGATGAAAGCTGTCGTGTCGATTACTATTGATAATGAATTCGTGGTTCATGATATCAAGGTAATTGAAGGGGACAAGGGTTTATTCATCGCTATGCCTAGCCGGAAAGCCGGGGATGGAGAGTACCGGGATATAGCTCATCCGATTAATTCGGATACAAGAGATAGAATCCAGGGTATTATCCTTGAAAAGTATGAGATTGCGGCTTTGGAAGCAGAATCTGAATCTGAGGAATAGTGTAAACAAAGTAGTAAAAAGACAAAAAAGGCAGCTAAGGNGCTGCCTTTTTTGTAAGAAAATANAAAATTAATTGCTTGCTTTCAATATGTTTNGTAGTGCTTCTTGCAGAACTTTTGAAAAATTNATTCCTGCCTTTTCTGCTTCGACGTTTAGCCAGTATGGAATAGTACAATTCTTTTTCACTGATCGATTATCCACGCGTTTGCGATATTCTATAAAATCTACATCTACAAGAGTTACTATATCATTTTTGTTTGGAGTAATATTTGATGAGCCTGGTTTAGGTAGGTCNTTACCATCATCCTCCATATCAATACCCATAAGTCCTATTGCATCTCGGGCCATTGATATTGAATCTGCTATGCTTGATCCTTGTGTAGCAATATTGAAATCGGGAATTGATACATAGTATCCGTCGCTTTCTTCAGATATTATTATTGGATAGGCTTCTTTCATTGTCTTTACCTCCTTGAAATACGATAAGTCATTATGAGAAAGGCTTTACAGCTCATGTTTTTTAATTATCTCTTTAGCTAATCTCTCGTTTATCTCTGTATGTCTTGGTATCGGTTCGGATTTATATCCGTTAGTGTATACATCATGATTACTACCGTTACGTTTCAGATACCAGCCATTTTTTTGAGAAGTTTAATTAAGTCTTTTCTCTTCATATATAATCCCACCTTATACCACTATTATACGCATTACATGCGCATAAGTCAATGGGAAAATTGGTATATATTTCTAAATGTTAAAATTCATATTACTATAAATGTTTTATTTCCTTTTAAGTTTACAAGCTGATTTAATTATAAGTGATGGTAAAATAGAGGATGTAATTTTCTGTTTTGAAAAATTGGACAATAAAGAAAGGAAAAAGTGTATTGATTTGTTGATAAAATCAGTTGATTTGTAAAAAAGTTTATATTGATAATTATATAAAACCTCAATATATCAATAC
>JGI24708J26588_10002556_pt1 | contig 13707 bp, 8 predicted proteins | sample BioPla1DNA2_FD_26588 | JGI IMG/M metagenome (IMG submission 26588) | reverse complement strand
CTTAAATTATTTAAATTACTATGCGACAAAAATCCAATATTGAGTTCTTTGCATAAGAAAAAAATTCTATCTAAAATAGAAGAAACTGAAGAAAAATTTAATTGGAAAGAATTATTTATTTCACCATATACCATATATATTGAGGAGTGAAATCATGAGTTATACTAATGAAGATATTAGGAAGGCCAGCGAGCTGTTTTTTCATTTGNTGAATAATAGAATCCTTCCTGCTAATGATATTTTAGCCAGCCAATACTATGATAATAATGAAATTAGAGAAATTCTTAATAATATGGCAGAAGAAGGAGGTTTAAGGATCTTTGGAACTAGACAAAATCTCCATTTAGTAACAGAGGGAGAAAACTCTGTATTTGCTACTACTTACACCCATATGAAGGAAAAATATAATAAACTTTATAGAAAGAAGCATTTTTATTTGGCAAATATTATTATATGTATATATTTAGCTGAGGTTGATAGAGAAAATAAATTTTCCTTTAGAATTGAAGATGCAGGGATATCCTATTACAAACTGGAAGAAATTATTACAAATACATTAGATTCTTGGAAGAAGAGAAATGAAGAAGAAGATAGTTTTTCTGAGGAATTCGCCATTGCTATAGATGAGATACATAATCTTTGGTCTGTGGAAATGTCTCATTCAAAGGAGGCTAAAGACGGTGTAGGTTTTAGTTTATCTTCTCAAACTAGATTAGGTTTTATTAATGAGGCNCTTAAACCCTTGGAACAGGAAAACTTGATAATTAATTTATATAGGGAAAATAGAATCATTCCAAAGGATGAACTCTACGAAAGGTTAGAAAATCTTTACCATGGTGGAGATAGATACGAGGAGATAATGGAGCTTATTAAATATACTAGGGAGGAGAAAAAGGATGCCTAAGTTATCCAAGATTAGATTTACTGGATGCAAATATGATGGTTTAAGAAAGGAACATGAGAACTCTATATTTGATTTAACTAAGGATGGTATAGCGGATCATACTCTTTTTACCCTATGTAATGGCGGTGGCAAAGGGGTTATGATGCAACTTATATTCCAACTACTATTACCGGAAACTAGATGGGGAAAAAACAATGGAAATAAGGTTATATCAATGTTTTATGATCAAAGAGGGAATCTACATCCAGCCACTTTTCATGTTGCATTGGAATGGATATTAGATACTGTTCCAGAAAGAAGGCTTATAACAGGAATAGCTGTAAAGGCAATAATAAAAAATACCAGTGGTGAGGATGAAGAAAAAACTGGGTTGTCCTATTTTTTATATACCCACGAACATGACGGCAATGGATATTATACTATTGAAAATCTACCCTTATATGATAAAGACGTGAGAAAAGCAATAGATATAGATGTCTTTGAGAACTTTTTAAATGATAATAGAAGAGATTTTATAAAATACAGTCAATCCAGCGTTAGGAGAAAGGATGCTGAATATTTTAGTTATTTAGAAAGTAGGGGGATATATAGAAGTGAATGGATTAATTTAAAGGCTATTAATAAATCAGAGGGAGGGTCTGGAGATTATTTTATTGGTGCCAGTGACAATAAGGCTATTTTTGANAAAATAATCATCCCTGCTATAAGTGAAAACATTAAAAACTATACCTATGACGATGGAGATAGTTTAATAGAAATGTTTAAAAGTAATCTTTCCATAACCAAGGATCTCCCTATATTAATTAAGCGTGAAGGGGATTATAAAGACTTATTAGTAGAGATAAAGCCTTTAATTGAAAATGCTGATAGTGGTTCTAGATTTCTGGATATTAAAGATAGACTAACAAATGAAGGAAATGATATATACTTTATCCTAAAGGATGAAGAAAGTTTAGTTGTTCAGGGAATTGAAAAATGGAGCAATGAACTAAAAAAGGCGGAGGAAGAAAAAAGGGAATTAGAGTTTAGAAAGGATAATCTTTATTATAATCAAGAGAGAAGAGAGTTAGAAACTAAAGAAAAAGAATCTAGAGAATTAGCTGTATTATTTGAAGAAAAATCTAAAGAGATTGAAGAAAAGGAAAAAGAATTACTATTATATGAGATAAATAATATTTTATACCACAAGAAAGAAACAGAAGAAGAAATTAATAATAAAACCTTAGAAAGAGAAGGGCTTATTGAAGCATTAGATATTTCTGATATACAGGCAAGGGCTGATGAATTAGATGATGAAATTCAACTAGAATGGAATAAAACCAAGACCCATTGGATTAATACTGAAAATCAATATGTAGGATATATAAACTATACCAATGGTATTGTGGAGGAAAATAGGAATAAGNAGGAAAAATATCGTACTAGAGCAGAGGAACTACAAAATCAAATCAATAAGTTTCAAATAAAAGAAGAAGCCTTAGATAAATATAAAAGTAAGTTGGCAGAACATTATGATNTTATGAGTTTGGCATTTCCCGAAAGGATTGTGGAGGATTTAATAAAAATAAAGGAAAAGACCGATAGGGAAATATCTACTTTATCTAATGATATAGAAGGTTATAGAGAAAAATCTTCTTTATTAAAGGGAGAAATAGGTCAATCCAATTACATATTAGGGGATAAAATCAAAAATGCTGATTCCTTAAAAGAAAAAATTAAAGAACAGGAAGAATATGAGTTAAAAATTGCTAGAAGAGTAACAAAACAATTGTTACAAAACTATGATGGTAGTTTATTGGACCATCTTTGGTTTGCTAAGAAGTTAGAAGAACTAGAAGATATGGAGAATAATAAAAGGAAGAGTTTAGAGGATATTCAAAGGACTATATGGGAGAAAAACATAGATAAGTTGTTGAATAAAGAGGATTACTTTATTCCCAACAAAGATATTGTCCTAATTAAAGAAGAGATAAAGAAAATAGGAATTCATGTGGAAACTGGTTTAGAATACTTAAAGAAATTGGAAGATAAAGAGAAACTAGAAGTAATAAATAATTATCCTGGATTTTTATATTCAGTGGTTATAGGAAATCAAAGAGAGGGAGAATTAATAGAGAAAAATATTAATAAAAATCTTTTCTTAAACAATATGGTACCAATATACATTCGTTCTGAAATGAAGTCAAAGAACAATGAAACCTTCAAAGTTCTAATGGGAAAAGCCTATGAATTGATGGATGAAAATAAATACACAATTTGGAAAGATACTATGGAAAAGGAGATAGAAACTTTATTACATACCACCAATAGTATCGAAGAAGATTTGGAAAATATTGTGGAAATAAAAGGAGAACTAAAATTTATTAGTAAAAATGATACTGCATTTATTCTAAATCAAAGACTTAAAGAACGGGAAAATGAAATAGTGCAACTTTTAGAGGAAACTAGATTTAAAGAAGAAGAAAAGCTCAATATAGATAATAGATTGAAGGAAACTGAAAGTACTTTAAAAGAAAAGAATAGGGAACTAGAAGATACTAATAATTCTATTAAAGAAATGGAGGAATATATAGAAAAGATAGATGAGGTAGAAAAAGAGAGAGTATCTATACTAGAAATTAAAAAGGATATGGAAGAAATAAAACAAAAAATTTCAGATATTGATTATGATAATGAAGGTATAGAAGATAATCAAAATATAATTAAGGACTTTTATTATGAGTGGAAGATGAAGATTGGAAATATTATAAAAGATGTGAAACTTGTATATAAAGAAGCTATATATGAACATCAAGTTGATAATAGTTATTCAAATTATAAGACTCCAGATTTTTCTATGGAGGCTGATAGTTTAATATTATTGGTAAATGAGAGAAGGGCATTAGAAGAAGATATATCTAGTAAAAATATAAAAATTGCTGTGCTAGACAATGATATTAAACATCTCAATACAAGACTTGATGAATATGTTCAGGCTTTAGAAAAACTAGACAAAAATTGGGTAGGATATCAACACTTACAGTTACCATTAAATGAAATTATTATGATAACCAATGAAATTGATAAAAAGATAAAGGAACTAATCTATGAAAAAGATAATGTGAAATCTGTCTTAGATACTACTAATGGAAGTATTGGAACTATGAAAAACAAAATAACAGATAAAGAAAATCAGATATTAAAGGAGCATGAAAGACCTGCAATAGTCTTGGAAATTGAAGATATAGATAGTGATATTAATATGGTAGAAAGAGATATTAAATCCAATGAAAGATATTTATATATATGTACTGATGAATTACAAAAGCATAAAGACAATAAGGGAAGGTTAGAAATAAATTTAACCAAAATTGAAAATGGTTATCCTCTAGATTGGACTAAGGGTAAAATGGAAAAAATTCTGAAAGAAAAGATTGAAGATAATCCAGATTTAGTAGTGGATGAATGGTTACGAAAATGTGGAAATAATGAAAATCAAATTAGAAAAACCATAGATGAAGGGGAAAAATTTAGAGCTAAGTTTATTAAAGAAATAGATTTCAAACTGGAAGAAGACAAACTAAAAAAGGAGATAACTACCGCAATAAAAGAAGCCAAGATTATAAACTTTAAAAACAATCTTGTTTCCTTTAAGAGTATGGAAACCCATTTTCAACATGAGGTTCTAAGATTATCGAAGGATAAGGGAAAAGCGGAAGATGCTATGAAACAATGGACAAATAGAGCATCTATTTATGTGATTAGAATGGTGGAGGCATTAAAAAGCATGGTATCCAGTATGAACTATATCAATGAACAGGGATATGCTTTTCCATTGGTGAAACTAAAGGGAGCTGAGAGATTACCCAAAGAGGAATCTGAAATCATTTATTTGTTAGATGAATATTTCGTCCAAGCAATAGCAGAGATTTTAGAAAAAAATGTAGATATTGATAATATTGAGGATAATGTATTAAAGGATCTAATGGGGGATAAAGTAATATTTTCTAAAGCTATCCAAGGTAGATATCCTATCTTAATGGTATATAAGATGTCGGAGAAAAATGAGTTTAGATATGCAAGGGCTAGGGATGAGTATTATACTACATGGGAAGCTATAAATAAAGGGGAGGGAGATTTACCTGAAGGTTCTGGTGGTCAAACCCTTTCTGTTAACACCTTTGTAATAATGATGATTATGAGTTTCAAAAAGAAGCATATGGGAAATGAAAATCCTTCCACTGTATTAATCCTGGATAATCCCTTTGGCAAGGCCTCAGCAAAACATGTGCTAGATCCTATATTTGAAATAGCAGATAAACTAAACTTTCAATTGATTTGCTTTGCAGCCCCAGAGATAATCAAGGTAGAGATAAGTGAAAGATTTCCAGTGTTTTGGGAACTAAAGATTGAAGATGGCAAGATTGTCCATGGGGGTAGAATAATAAGGCATGGGGAAGTAATATAACTAAATGGGAAAAAAACATGTCAAAGGAAATGGCCCCTTGGTATGTATCTTCCCGGGGGAGTCCGAAAATTATATTTTTTATGTTATCAGTTGTTACTAATTCTTTCTTTATAGCTTTTAGTTCCTCTATCGCTTTCAATACACTTTCTACATCTTTTTCTTTAATTAATTCCAAAAGTTCTATGAATTCTCTTGGATTATTGATATAATATTGTTGATATTTTTCTTGAAGCTCTGGGCTAAGCTGGTGTCTACCAACACTGGAATGTAAAGCTCCAGGCTTCTTTTTTAATGTATGAATGAACTGATTAATATCTATAGTCCAGTTTTGAGATATGGCCTATATTTTTTTAGTAAAGGAGATTTAAAAATGGACGGCAACAGATATTTTTATTATAGTCTTCATAGTTTTTTAAAATTATATTCTCCACCATTATTGTTAGTAATAGTGTATATACACCCAATATTTACGATACAATAAATAGTTTCTTGAGTTTGTCAAGGTGTCTGGGACCCATGATTTGACATAGCCGTGGAGTATGTTATAATTAAAATGCGATTAAATAGACCAGTCTGTTTAAATTTATGTTGTAATAACTTATACATTGTCACAGTTATATATGCTAAGATAGTTAATAATTTATAATAAAGTTGGTGAGAAGATCGTATGAAGCAGAAGGTAAAAGGCACAAAAGGTGAAAAGTCTAGGGAACAGTTGATAGAATGTGCGGCCCGCCTATTTTTAGAGAAGGGTTATAATGCAACTGGAATTAATGAAATATTGAACAATGCTGGGCTAACGAAAGGATCCTTCTATTTTTATTTTTCAAGTAAAAAAGATTTGGCAATAGCTGTATCTGAATATTATAGCCAATTAAAGCTAGGTGAAGTCTTAGAAGCTGCAAATGATAGGACCTGGGGAGATTTTATTGAAAAATTCGTGGGGGATATGATTAAAAAATCAAAAGGAAAACAAGTCTTTGGATGTCCAGTCGCTGTGTTGGGAATGGAAGTCGCCTTTATAGAGCCAGATATTTCCGCAAAAAATTATGTAACTTTTAAAAGCTTAGTTAGTGTATTTGAAGATGTACTCAAAAGATCCGGAATGCCTGAAGAAAAAGCAGCCATTAATGCAGAACGCGCGCTTGCTATATTTGAAGGCTATCTTTTATTTTATAGGTTGAGCAAGGACACCAATGAATTGGAAAAGCTTCTGCGGGATTTAAAGGAAATTCTATAAATACTAAGAAAGAGAAATGAAAAAGGCCATCATACAAGTCTTTGATCGCTATGGCAACTAAGGAAGAATCCAATGTCGAAAGGCATTCAAAGCTTCTTGCATATTCCAGCAGGCAAGATTTAACTGAATTTTTGCATAGTATAAATCACAAGGTCGCCCGGTTTGTTGAATATGCAATGGCCTGTTATCACCGTATATAGAAATATTTGCTTCTATTTTATTTCGACGATATCTCGATTGGCACAGTAGGCGCATAAAGATGATTTCTCTGACACTTCCTTAGATTTTAAAGTACAATAGTATTTGCCAGTATTNATCACNTTTGTTGGTTATTTTAATTCCGTTTAGCATAACTATACCAGGAGGATAAATATCNTGTGCAGTACCTGTATCCCTTCTAGAGAAGTTTTCCATCAGTATTTCTTCAGCTTCCTTCTTTAATAAAAATAATAAATCTCTGGTATTCATGTACTTACCTAATTCTATCATTATAAATAATCTTCAGACAAAAGTATAGAACCGATAGATACTCATCAAAACATTATATCCATCCAGATGTGTTCCCGGTTTGGGCGGTCATAATTATTGCTCTCACAAGACATCCCTCTAAAAAAGCCAAACATTCAAACTCCATAAAGCGTGAAGCATGTTTATCAAACATAATCTTAACTTCACAAGGAAATTCATCATCTTTCTCATAGTAAAGAATATTTAGGGGTATTTTGGGCAATATTTTCAGAATCCACGAGTAACCACTTGATTTTAGATTACCACTAAAAATCCCGCCTAATTTAGTCATTGTTTCACTGAATGTTGAATAATCTCCACTAAATCTTTCTCCAAGCGGATCAGTCATCCAACTGATGTTTGAGTTGAATGCTATTCCTGTGTTGGCAAGGTGAGAAAACGGTACATATGAAAATGCAGGTTCACCGATACCTTTAGATAGAATATAGTACGCCAGTACACTGCGGTTATTGACATCAACCGTTTTACCATCTGCGGGATTAACACCATGGGAAGAAATTATGTAATCTCGTCCAAGAAAACTGACAGAGATGGACCCATCTGGCCGAAGTGGAAGTCCAAGCCTTTGGGCAGCATCTGATAAATTACACTCCCTCAATTTGGGAATCAGGCCTTCATAAATTTGTTCATAGCCACTATTCATTCACGACGACTCCATTAGTTTGGCCGAAAAGATTTAAATATTGACAGAATAAACAAACCGGTCTATTATATAAATATAGCATAGAACGCTTAAAATGTAAAGAAAAATATAAAGAAGGTATTAGTATGTTGTGGCTATTAAACAGCATCTGCCAGCGTACATAACTCGATTGGTATGCACAAATAGTTAAATAGGGCAATCTGCCGCCATTACCTATATCACTTAGTGATAACTCTAATCCTTGCTTATATTTTGATACATAACGAAATAGGTAAGCATGACATAATTAATTATACAATTATGCTGTGATGGATACGCTTGTTGTAAACCTACCCGTTATCTATTTTCTCTCATAATTACTTCTTTATGAAAAGGAATTCCATAATTGCTCAGAGGAATAATACAGATTTCTCAACTACAACTATAGAATAACGAAGTATAGATAAATCTCAAAACCCAGTGTTATCAATCCATAAAGTTTACATTCATTTAAATATCTAATTAATAATGATGATAATAATTATCAAAAATGAATTCTGTAACTAGAGAGGGTATGATATACTATATATAGATAAAAAAATAACATTAAAGCAAATGTAAAGTGGCTTTTAAAATACCAGGGATAAGTAAAAAACTAACAAATATAGAAGGTGGAATATTATGAAGATATTTGATTTTTTAAGAGAACAAGAGATAGATGAAAAGCTGATACAAGATGTGCTTTATTTTAGAAAGTATTATCAGATAGACGAGGTGGTAAAGGATAGAATTCCTGATCCTAAAAATTTCTTTTACGGAAAAGAAATATGGTCTATGTGTATTGCTGCAATTTTAGAAGGAGAAAATATTTTACTTTCAGGGCCAAAAGCAACAGGGAAAAATCTCCTTGCAGACAATTTATGTGCTATATTTGCAAGACCTCAATGGAATGTATCTTTTCATGTCAATACAGACAGTTTGAGCCTTATAGGAACCGATACCTTTATAGACAATGAGGTAAGGTTAAGAAGAGGTGCAGTTTATGAATGTGCAACCTATGGAGGATTTGGAGTATTTGATGAAATTAATATGGCAAAAAATGATGCCATTGTTGTACTGCACTCGGCGCTAGATTATAGAAAGATTATAGATGTNCCAGGCTATGAAAAAATTAANCTTCATGAAGCAACAAGATTTATTGGAACAATGAATTATGAGTATGCAGGAACCAAAGAATTAAATGAAGCACTGGTTTCCAGATTTATGGTGATAGATATACCACAAATAGAAGAAGAAAAATTAATGACCATACTAAAATTAGAATTTGAAGATGCTTATGAAGATAAATTAAACCAGTTTGCAGGAATATTTTTAGATCTTCAAACAAAAGCACAAAACTCTGAAATATCTACAAAAGCTGTGGATTTAAGAGGAATAATAGCCAGTATTAAAACCGTAAAGAGAGGACTTAAGCCTAGACTTGCAATAAATATGGGGGTAACAGGAAAAACTTTTGATCAATTTGAAAAAGAAATTGTAGAAGATGTAATAAGAACTAGAATACCGGAAAAATGGGAAGCAAAAGATATTTTTCCATCTAGTTAATGGAGGAATACTATGAATTGGATATATGGAGAATACGATTTTCAAAATAGGCTTACAAATCTGATGTGGACTATATGCGGGGATTATGATCAGGAATTAGATGAATTAGAAAGGTTTACAAAAATCTCTAAGGATTTAGCTGTATATTATGCTGCTAAGGCAGGGGCGAGAAGAAAATATATAGACTGGAACATGATAAAAAAGTATTTAAATCATAGAATACAAAAGGGTGTAGATCAAGACTTGATTGTTCCCCTTGTGGAGATGTGTGCTGACGTAATGGTTGAGGAAAAGCTTATCAAGGAAAGACCTGGAATAGAAGATATAAGGAAAAAAGGACTAGAAGATTTACTTGAACGATATTTTAAAATAAAACTAAACACTTTTATGGAAAAAGTAAAGTATGCCTTTGTATTAGAACAAATGGGAAAACATGCAAGGTTTGATTCAAAAGTAAAAAAACTAGTTTCAGATATAAAAAAGTGTAAAGATGTAGAAGATACTCTAGCACTCTTAGAAAATATAGATGCTTTATATCTTGCCCATTTTAGTGAGATGATAGAAAATCCAACTTTTTTATATGATATGGAAGAAGAAAATAAAATGAAAGAAGACTATAAAGAAGTAGAATATACACAAGAGCAAAGTTTTGCTTCTTTTATGTATGAAGAATTATATAAAGAAGATACCGCTATTTCAGAGGTAGTAGAGGGAATGCAATCTTCTCTTTTAATAGAGTCTATAGGAGAGTTAAAGCAGGAGGTTTCTACCAATCCAAATGAAAACAGAGTTATATCCATTGATCAAGAAATGGTAGAGAAAATTTATGAAAAAATAGAACACTATTATGGTAAGTCCTGTATTACAAAAGAAGAACTAAAAAAAATTGAAAAAAAAGTCTGCAGAAATGTACATGAGGGGTGTAGAGTTCATTTTACAGAAGGAGTTTTACGATCTCCTTGTGATAATGCATTTCAAATAAAGTATGTGACAAGACAAAAGGAGAAAAATTTGTCAGACTTTAGAGACAATATAAAAATCCATAAAAGAAACATTATAAAACTAAAAGAAGTGATCTTAAAAACACTAACAGCAGAGCAAGAAAATACAATAGTTCCTTCTGATAATGGGATATTGGCTGCAAATAAGCTTTGGAGAGTCGGAAGAAGTAAACAGCCAAAAATATTTACAAAAGTAATAGACAATCAAAAAGGTGGATATGTTGTAGATATTTTACTAGATGCAAGTGGCTCTCAAATGGCACGACAAGGAAAAGTGGCTTCCCAAGGATATGTTATATCAGAGGCATTAACCCTTGCAGGAATTCCAAATAGGGTAATGAGTTTTTGTAATTTTTTAGATTATACTATTCTTAGGAGATTTAGGGATTATGACTCTCCACGAAGTGAAAATGAAAATATATTTGAATACTTTTCCGCTGGAAACAATAGGGATGGCCTGGCTATTCAAGCTGTGTCTCAAGGTTTGTTAAATAGGAGTGAAGAAAATAAAATACTAATTGTTTTAAGTGATGGAAAGCCTAATGATGTAAAAATTTCAAAAGATAATATAAGAACCATAAGAGGAGAAGCATTCTATAAAGGAATGACGGCAATAAAAGATACTGCACTTGAAGTAAGAAAGGCTAGAAAAAATGGGATTTTACTTTTTGGTGTATTTACAGGAAAAGAAGAAGATCTTCAGGCACAAAAACTAATTTATGGAAAAGATTTTGTATATACTAGAAATATAGAGAAATTTTCTGACATTGTGGGAACCTATTTAAAAAGAATTATAGAAAATTATTAATAGTATTCTTAAGAACAAGAGTGGGATAAGTGGTTTATACGAAAAAATACATGGCAGCACACTAGAAAGAGATTAAGATAAATCGTGAATTTATTGTTCAAGATGCTCTTTTAAAAGAATTGGGAATTAATAAAGATGAAATATAGAAGATTATAGATTTAGAGTTGGTAATTATAGAATTATATTTATTAAAGATAATGAAAAGTTAATTATTTTTAATTATAGAAATTGGACCATGTGGGGAAATCTGTAATAATTATTAGGTTGTTCACAGGTCAATAATTTGATAAAATTTATGTATAACATTTTAACTCATAGAAAATGTTTATTTCCTATGAACTATAGCTTAGATTATTTCATGTGTAGCTTAATCTCACGCTTACCTATGAGACGACAGATTTAGAAATACACCAAAGGACAAAAGGGGGATTCAAATGTTACTTAAAAACAGTCTAAGTAGATTTATTAGTATTTGCATTGCTACTATATTAATATTAGTTGCCTTACCAATTCATAGCTTTGCAGCATCAAAACCATGGGATAAATACACACAGTATATACCAAATACAACACCCATTACCAAAAGACATCTTAGAGGAGCTTGGATTTCTACCACTATAAATTTGGACTGGCCCTCTGTAGAAACTAGAAAAATAGAAAATGAGAAACAACGGATACAAAAAACTAAGGATGAGCTTATTGCAATTTTAGATAAATCAGTTGAAATGAATATGAATGCTGTTTTTTTTCAGGTGAGCCCTGAAGGAGATGCTTTTTACAAATCAGATATTGTACCTTGGTCCCGTTACCTTACAGGAACCTTTGGTAAAAATCCAGGATTTGATCCATTAGCTTTTNCCATAGAAGAAGCCCATAAACGTAATCTCGAACTTCACGCATGGTTTAATCCCTACAGGATATCTATGAATACTAATGATTCTACAGTACAGTCTCTTAATATAGACAAAAGTGTTTACAAAGAACATCCTGAATGGATAAGGACTGCCATGTCTAGGTTTGTTGTAGACCCAGGTATTCCTGAAGCAAGGGAGTGGGTAACTAAAAGAGTTATGGAGGTAGTAAATAATTATGATGTAGATGGAATACATTTTGATGACTATTTTTATTATGAAAGTTATATAGGAGAGTTAGAAGATCAAAATACCTTTATAAAATATAATTCGGGTAAATTTGCTAATATAGGAGATTGGAGAAGAAACAATACCTATTTACTTGTAAAAGAGATTTCAAATAAGATAAGATTAACAAAGCCTTGGGTAAAATTTGGTATAAGCCCTGCTGGTGTTTGGGGAAATAAAAAGGATGGACACTCTAGTGGCTCCAATACAAGTGCCGGACTACCTAATTATGACAGGAGTTTTGCAGATACCAAGCGATGGGTAGAAGAGGAGATTATAGATTATATTGCTCCTCAGATTTACTTTACCTTTGCAAACCCTAGTGCTCCCTATGGGGAAGTTGCCAATTGGTGGTCAGAAGTTATAAGGGGTAAAAATGTTCATCTGTATATAGGTCAGGCTCTCTATAAGGTAAATGATAATTCTGACCAATATTTTCTGGGAGATAATGCTTTAGAAGAGTTTGGTAGACAGTTGAAATTTAATATTGTGAAACCAGAAATCATGGGAAGTATAATGTTTAGGTTTAAAAATTTTAATGACTCTAATAAACAGCAGGTTGTAAATGAGATAAAGAAGGATTTGTGGTTAACAAAGACATTAGTTCCACCTATGCCTTGGAAGGGAGGAAGGGCTCCCCATAATCCTACTCAAGGAAGGTTAGAGCCTGTTTCCAATGGAATTAAACTTTCATGGGTGGACAAGGATGTAAATACCGCTTATTATGCAATTTACAGAATGAATAAGGGTAGTAAGATAGATATTAATTCTGATGAAAGTGCTACAAAGCTTATAGCAACAGTGAGAAAAAGTGATAAAGATATTCAGGAATTTATAGATAGGGAGAGCAGTAGTCCTAATAAAGTGGCATATGTAGTTACTGCCCTGGATAGACTTCATAATGAAAGTAAGGAATTGATTATTAGCACAGATCAATCAACCTATTTCCATGATGTTAACAATCAATACTCTTGGGCTGTAAATGCCATTGATAAACTTTATGAAAGGGGTATTGTAAGTGGAATAGGAAATGGAAAATTTCTTCCAGGAAATAATGTTACTCGTGCCGATTTTCTCATTATGGTGATGAAATCCTACGGTATAGAACTGGATGCACATATAACTGATAACTTCTCTGATGCAGGTAAAAAGTATTATGCTGATTATCTTGGAACAGCAAAAAGACTTGGACTTGTATCAGGTGTAGGTAATAACCTCTATTTACCTGAAGCTCCAATAACACGTCAAGACATGCTTGTAATTCTTTATAGCGTACTGGAGAAATTGGGCCAACTACCGAAGGAGATAAATGTTAGTAAATCCTTTGATGAATTTAATGATACAGGTGATATTAGTAAATATGCAGTAAAAGCTGTAAAATTATTTGTGGAATCTGGAATAGTTAAAGGAGAT
>JGI24708J26588_10002555_pt1 | contig 13714 bp, 16 predicted proteins | sample BioPla1DNA2_FD_26588 | JGI IMG/M metagenome (IMG submission 26588) | reverse complement strand
GTTGATGATGAGTTTGAGAGGGTCCTAATCATAGGGGCTGGAGACGCAGGAGCAATGGTCATCCGGGAGTTAAGGCGTCACTATGAGATGAAGCTAGACCCAGTAGCCTTGATTGATGATGATGAAGCCAAGCATGACTGCAAGATAATGGGCGTAAGGGTTTATGGCGGTAGAGATAAGATTAGGCAGGTTGTAAAAGAACTTGATATTGATATGATTATCTTTGCGCTACCATCTGCTCCAAAGCAGGTCCAAACAGAGATACTTGACATATGTAAAAACACAAAATGCAAGCTAAAGATCCTGCCAGGAGTCTACGAGATTATAAATGACTCAGTATCAGTACAACAGCTAAGGGATGTTCAGATTGAGGACCTATTAGGCAGAGATCCTATCGACTTAGATGTGGACAATATATGTGGATATATAAAGGATGCAGTTGTACTTGTAACTGGCGGCGGGGGATCTATAGGGTCAGAGCTTTGCAGGCAAATAGCTCGCTTTAATCCTAAAAAGCTATTGATATTAGATATATATGAAAACAATGCATATGAACTGCAGCAGGAGCTTTATTGGCAATATCCTGACCTTGACCAAGAGGTCCTAATAGGATCAGTAAGGGATAGGGCAAGGATGGAGGCTATATTTGATGAGTATAGACCATCTACAGTCTTTCATGCTGCTGCCCACAAGCATGTACCCTTGATGGAACATAGCCCTATGGAGGCTATAAAAAACAATGTGTTTGGTACCTTGAATGTTGCAGAATGTGCTGACAAGTATGGTAGCAAGAGGTTTGTCCTAATTTCTACTGACAAGGCTGTAAACCCCACCAATATCATGGGGGCCTCCAAGAGGCTAGCAGAGATGGTTATCCAGGGTATGAATAGGGGCAGCAAGACCCAGTTTGTAGCAGTACGTTTTGGAAACGTTTTAGGAAGTAATGGTAGTGTTATTCCCTTGTTCAAGAAGCAAATTGCCGAGGGTGGTCCTGTTACCATTACACATCCCAAAATAACAAGGTTTTTTATGACCATACCGGAGGCTGTACAGCTAGTCCTAGAGGCTGGTTCTATGGCAAAGGGTGGGGAGATTTTTGTACTTGATATGGGCAAACCAGTCAAGATTGTAGACCTAGCAAAAGACCTTATTAGACTCTCAGGCTTAGAGCCAGGAGTAGATATAGCTATTAAATATACAGGCCTTAGGCCAGGTGAAAAGCTATACGAAGAGCTGATGATGGCAGAAGAAGGACTAAGGTCAACTAGCCATAGAAAGATTTTTATTGGTAGACTCTCAGAGGTTGATATAGTCGAGCTTAAAAAGGACCTAGAAAAGCTAAAGTTTGTTTTAACAGGGCCCAAGGATAGCTTAATTGACTATATTAAGCAGCTAGTGCCTACTTATTCTGAGCCTGCAGAAGAGATAGTAGCAACCCTAGATGAGAATCATTAGAAATATTCTACTAGTTGGAGGAAACCAAGGATGGTTTACAAGNTCATAAAAAGGTTAGCAGATCTGATTTGTTCGTTAGTGGGAATGATCTTGCTTTCCCCTTTGATAATAGCAGTAATAATTGCTATTAAGCTCGATTCAAAGGGACCAGTCATGTTTAAGCAGAAAAGGATAGGTATTAATAAAAAAACCTTTAATATATTAAAATTCCGTACCATGAGGATAGATACGCCCAAAGATACGCCTACCCATCTACTAGACAATCCTGAACAATGGATAACCAGGGTGGGTAGGTTTTTGAGGAAAACATCCTTAGATGAGCTACCACAGATACTTAATATCATTAAAGGTGATATGAGTATTGTTGGGCCAAGGCCTGCTCTGTGGAACCAAGATGACCTTATTGCAGAGAGGGATAAGTATGGAGCAAATGATATAAGGCCGGGACTAACCGGCTGGGCCCAGATAAATGGGCGTGATGAGCTCCCTATAGAAATAAAAGCAAAACTTGATGGAGAATACGTAGAGAAAATGGGTCTTATCATGGACATTAAGTGCTTTTTTGGTACTTTTATAGCTGTATTTAGGAGCAAGGGTGTTGTTGAGGGTGGAACAGGTAGCTTAACTGTAAAGGAAAGCAGTAGGCAACAGTACAATGATAGAAAAGTCGATATATAATGATGACTAGTTTAAAGTTGAGGCTTTAATTTATAATGGAGGTAATACTAATGAGCAAAAGACAAGTCGACACATATGACAGTGAAGAAGTTATAGATTTATTAGAGTTATTGCAACTATTGTGGAGAAACAAGCTAGCCATAATTTGCATAACTATAGTTATAGCCATAGTAGCAGGTATTATCAGCTTGTTTTCTTAGCTCCAGAGTATAGATCAGGTCTTGATATCTACGTAGGTATGCCAAAAACCTATACAACAAGATATGGAGACTATACTCTACCTATTATGACAAATGACCAATATATGGATATGATAAGGCATGATATAGTATTGCAGAAGACTATAGATGATATAAAACCAGCAGTAGTAATAAGCAGGAGCGAGTTAAAAAATAGTATAAGTATAAGCTCAAAACAAACTGATAATAATAAGACCGAGTTTATAATAACTATTAGCCATAGAGAACCAGAAAGTTCAAAGCTAATAGCAGAGACACTATATCAAAACTATATGAATATGTGGATGTAGTTATAAGGGATAGAGCACTAGGCTATTATCATGATGTATATACAATAAGCTTGGAGTCAGCCCAGCTCAGTCTTGAAAGTGAAAGGGAGAAACTTAAAAGTGACACAGAGCTATTGGATAATACAGAAAAGTACCTGGATGTAGAGGGTGTCTTAGATAAATTACCGTCTACTAGTACTACAATAGTCATTGATAATTTGATTAATCCTGATTATATAAAATTGCAAAATGATATATTGACTAAAAAGCAAACTATAAGTGAGCTGGAGAATACAATAAAAAGAAACATAAGATACTTAAACGATTTAAAGGCAGAGCAGGATGTTCTTAGTGAGTTTTATGAAACAGGAGAAATTGATAGAGATAAGACAACTATCATAAATGCTGTAGATAGATATATATATCGACTAAATACAATTATTGATAGCCAAAAGGTAGGTCCAAAGCATGTAATGAACATAGTAATTAGCATAGTATTGGGCTTTATAATAAGCTCTGTAGCTGTGATAGTGTGGGATTATATAAAAAAGGCTAGTATACAGAAAAGACATTAAAGCCTGGTTCAAGATATTGCTATATGCAAATTGCGTATAGCAATATTTTTGTTTTTATTATAAAATAGCATAGTATGGTTTTTGCAAACTATATTTATAAGGTGAAACAGATATAAAACACAAGTATAAATTTTTTATATTTGTCTGAAAGGTAGAAGTTGCTATGAGTGAAGAGTTTAAGGAAGAAAAAAAGGCTAAAGAAAAGGGAAAACCAATGTCTAAGAGAAAGAAAATAATTGTTGCACTCTCTTCGACACTTGCTGTTCTATTGGTAGCTCTAGTTGCTACTGCATACATGTATGTAAATGCAAAGCTTAACCTTATTAACAGGCCAGAGGATCTACCAACCATTGCACCAGAGGACGAGTATTTTGAAACAGATGATCCAAATGGAAATGGATTTGAAGTTATGGACCCAGATGATGTAGAGTGGCCTGATGACGCCAAGGTTATCAGAGACAAAAATGTTATAAATATAATGCTAATCGGACAGGATAGGAGGCCTGGTGAGAAACGGGCAAGGTCTGACTCGATGATGATAGCAACTATAAATAAAAAGACCAATACTGTCTCTGTTACCTCCCTGATGCGGGATATGTATGTACAGATTCCAGGCTATAGTGATAACAGGATTAATGTATCATATGCATATGGTGGAATGAAGCTTTTAAATGAGACTATAGAGAGGAACTTCCTTATCCCCATTGATGGTAATATTGAGGTTGATTTTGATGGCTTTAAGGAAGTAGTAGATATCCTAGGTGGTATAGATATCCAGGTCAATGCCAAAGAGGCAAAGCATTTAAGGAGCCAGGGCTTTTCTTATGTTACTGAGGGAACAGTACACATGGATGGAAAACTGGCACTAGCATATTCAAGGATAAGGAAAATAGGTCATGCGGATTATGAGAGGACAGAGAGGCAAAGGCGGGTTGTGACTGCAGCCTTTAATAAGGCAAAGGACCTATCCTATAGCGAAATTATTAGCCTGGTCAATGTGGCCTTACCATTAGTTACTACAGATTTATCAAACACTCAGATACTTAGTCTGGCCTATACTATCTTTAGGATGGATGTTGATAACATCAACACCTATCGTATACCAGTAGACGGGGCATTTAAAGAGGCCTCAATTAGGAAGATGTCTGTACTAGTGCCTGACCTTTATAAAAATAGGCAGGCTTTAAAAGAATATATATATGGTGAGGAGTAAGTCTAACCTACTCAATAAGTAGGTTAGACAGTATCTCTACAGCCCTGTTTTTGTCCCTTAGTATTGTTTTGTAGGATAGGTCTAGGTCGCTAGCTATAGCCTTTAGGGTCCTACCCTTGTAGTAGTGCTGGTCTATCACATAGCGGAGACGGGGATTTAGACTGTCTAGAGCATCTCGGAGAGCATTTAGTCTCTCCTTTTTTATTAGTTGGTAGACCGTATCTGCGTCCTCATCTGCTAATAGGTCGATAAACTCTTTTGCCTCCTCTGAGTCTATAGAGGCATTAAGGGAAGTCTCTCGACCCTGGTACCTGGTTAAGTTGTGGATGCGAAAATATACGAGGGTTTTCACATAGGAGAGAAAGGGAATACCCCTGTCCTCATCGTAGTCTATAATCCCCTCAAGTAGGGCAAGCCTTGCCTCCTGCTTTAGGTCATCTGGGTCCTGGCCTCTACCATAGCGTTTTATAGCTGAGTAGACAAGGGGCTTTAGCTTATTGAGTAGCTTTAACTTGGCCTCCTGTTCACCTGCCTTGGCAGCCTCTACTAGGTCCTTGTAAATATAGTCCATGATTTTTCCTCCTTTAAAATGTCTTTTGTATATAAGGCAGGAGGAGGGATAGACTTGAGCCCCTAATCGAAAGTTTTTAAAAGTTTTTCTAGCCTTTTATGGATTTTCTTTAGCCGGTGGCTGATAGCAGAGCTAGATACCCCTTCAAGGCTTGCTATTTCCTTTATGGGTATATCCTTAATATAAACCTTGTCTAGTAGGTCCCTTTGCTGGGGCAGGAGCCTAGCTATGGCAGAGACTAGCCTTTCTCTATCAGCCTCTTTAATCATATGGTCTAGGATTTGATCGCCCGTATGGGCTAAAGTGGCCCACTTGTCGTTTTTATCCGAGTAGGATTCGTGCCTGCGCCTTTCTGTGTGGTTGTTATTGCGCTCTAGTAGGTCTTCTCCCTTTAGTATCAGTAGCCAAAGCTTTGGGCTGACTGGCTGTTTTAGGCTTGCTTCTAGATCTTTTATGTTTCCTAGGTCTCCTAGGTCTTCTACCTTAAGGCTAGTCCTAGAACCATCATTAAAGTAGTAGGTAAACTCCCTTAAGTCTTTTACCTTAAAGCTGGTTTTTTGGTCTGCCACCTGGTAGCTGACTAGCCCTTCTTTTGAGATGCTGAGCCTGACATCATCCCATTTAAACTCTAAAATCATTGCCTTGTCCTCCTTTAAAAAACTGAAATTGAGGACAAAAGGGCATAAAAAAACAGCATTGAAGAAATCTTTATCAATGCTGTAGACTGTGACCTATACCCTTGTGTCCCTAGGGTAGGGAGGTCTGCCCTTTAAAAAATAAGGCACAAAAAAACCGTCTAAGGTCAAAGGCCTTGCTTTATCGCAAGTTTTCCTAGACGGCTTTTTAATAATATTTAATTTGAAAGAAGGTAGGCAAACACTCCCCACTGTAGCAAGTATAGGTCGGTCATGCTGTCAAAACAATTTCAAAATACTATCAATTTACTTTCACTTTTTGCTCTTACTTTTTTGATATAGTTTTGGCTTTTTCAAAGTCTTTTTCTATAGACTTGGCTCTGCCACTGTAATATGGCCCCAGATATCATTAAGGGGGGACAGGATAAGGCCCCAGAGCTGGGTGCTAAAGAGCCTTATGGCCTCCTTTTTATACCTATAGTAGGTTGACTGGGATAGGCCAAGCCTTATTTGTATTTCAGTTTGGCCAAGCTTTCTTTTGCTTATATAGTTTTCATAAAGGATCTTATAATAGGTCTGGCCCTGGTCATGGTAGTCCTTTACCCTAAGTAGGGCAGTGTCTATGGCATCTATAATTATCTTTGACTCGGCTATTGAGCATAGCCTATCCTCATAGGCCTTTTTGTCCCTTGCAGTATAATAGGAGTCAATATCAAGATTTATAAAGTCGGCCAAGGAAGAGAGATGCTTGCCACCTAGGTAGCCTATTTCCTCCCCTGTATGGCAAAGGTCCTCCTCTAGCCGCCAGATGGCATCCCTGTAGACTTCAAGTAGTAGCTTGGCCTTGTGAAACTTGGCCTTGTCTATCTGCCTATGTCTATTGCTAGTAGACGAATAAATATTTTTCATAAAAATCCCTCCTATGCCTTGTGTATAGTTTTTTCATCTGCTATAATATAACCGAACACACGTTCTGCTATTTGATTACGATTATAGGACAGTAATTGCTGATTGTCAAATAGTTTTTGAAAATTATATTGAAATTGACAAATGGCAAACCAATATGCTTGATAGACCCAGAAGGGAGGAATAGCTTTAATGAGCTTTGGTGAATATTTAAAGGCCTTAAGGAGGCAAAGGGGCCTAACTCAAAAGGAACTGGCAGGTCTTGCTGGCTTTTCTAATACGGAGCTATCTAGGATTGAGTCAGGTGACAGGAAAAAGCCTTCACCTGCCATCCTAAGGGCAGTGGCACCCCATCTTGGTGTGTCTAGTCAGGACCTATTTAAAAGGGCTGGCTACCTAGAGGAGGTCATAGAGCATGAGGGCTATGTAGAGCATGTCTTTACAGATGAGGATGGCCAGCTGGCTGATATAGTCAGGAGGGTAAAGCAGATGCAGGAGGTCGACAGCGACTGGGTCAATATCTCATACAGGGTTTCAAGAGAGCTACCGGAGGAGGACCTAGAGGCTATAAAGGCAATAGCTAGCTCACTACTTAGAAAGAATGAAAAGAGACAGTAAAATGAAAAAGCTATCTATACCAAAATATAGGCTAGACTATATAGAAAAGGTCTTAAAGGACTATATAGATAGGTACCAGATTAAAGATTGGCCTGTAGATTGTGTCGCCCTACTAGGCAAGATGGCAAGGTTAAAGAGCCCCCCTACTAAGGTCAGGGTAGAATCTGGCATGCATAAGGATACTGATGCCTGTACCATCTACCATAAAAAGGCCAGGCTTTACGAGGTCATATTTAACAAGGATCGGTTTAGCTACCCCTATAAGAGGTCTAAGGATCGGAGGACCAACTTTACAGCCGGCCATGAGATAGGCCATATAGCCCTTGGCCACCTTGAGCTTGACTCCAAGCTAAAGACGAGACAAGAGGTCCTAATAGAGGAATTAGAGGCAGACGAGTTTGCAGCCAGGCTCCTTATGCCAAAGGACCTGGTTTTCACCTGTAGCTACTCTTCATTCTCAGATACTGCTGCCTATATGAAGGTTTCCCAATCTGCCCTTAAGAGGCGGCTAGCCAATCTAGACAGGCAGGATTTAGTTTTAAGGAGAAGGGAAAGGGCCTGCCCGGTATGTGGTAACAAGACCTTTTCAATGTTTGCTAGCTTTTGCCCTATATGTGGCAGGGATACAAGGCTAGGCCTAAATGGCATAAGGGTTAGGTTCTACCCTGACCTTATTAGGCTAGATAGGTACAAGAGGGCCTTGGCCTGTCCCCTTTGTGGTATGGATTTAAGGGATAACAAGGGTGAAAGGTGTAGCCTGTGTGGTACCCTTATATTTAACTTTTGCATAAGCTATTTAAGGGATGGGAGCTGTTCCTTTGCCAATCCTGGTAATGCAAGGTTTTGTGAGATGTGTGGTAGGCCCAGCTACTACTATGAAAAGGGCTATATTGGGCCCTGGCAGGAAGCAAGCAGAAATAGGATTTCCAATTGACCTTATATAGAATGCTATGTATAATAAATTGTGAAGAAATATTGGATTATGTAATATAAAGGCAGACCCAATAAAGTATGGAGGATATATAAATGAAGAGCTATAAGGCCCTGCTACTTATTATGCTACTTGTCTTTTCTCTACTAATAGTAGGGTGTGATGTAGATAGCCCAGTCTTGCCAAGTCATACCCCAATTACTAGCAAGGGGCCGGAGGAAACTATAAAGCCTAGCCCCATAGAGGAAATCCTAGTAGATGAAGAGCTGGTCTTTGACGATGAAGATATTAAAATATGGGTAAAATCCTTTGATGATAATGGGATTTTTGGCCCCTCCCTAGAGCTTCTGATTGAAAATAATCGGGAGGAAGACATTATGGTTCAAGTTAGGGGGACAACGGTAAACGATGTAGTTGTCAACACTATTTTTTCCGTAAATGTCTCAGCTGGCAAGGAGGCAAGCAAGGATATTACCCTTATGCAGTCTAGCCTAGACAAGGCGGGGATAGAGCTTGTCAAGGACATAGAGCTAAGGTTTGTAATAAGTGATGGTGACAATTGGGCTACGATTTTAGCAACTGACCCCATAAAGATAAGCACATCTGTAGACCCTAGCTTTAAGCAAGAATATGATGACAGTGGTCAGCTCATACTAGACCAGGACGGAATCAGGATAATTGTCAGGGGTATTGATAATGAAGACACCCTCTGGGGAGCTAGTGTAGAGCTTTTTATAGAAAATAATCAGGACCAGGGAATTAGGGTACAAGCAAAAGATGTATCTGTAAATGGTTTTGCAATAGACTCACTGCTTTCAAGCGAGATACCCGCTAGCAAAAAGGCCTATGCTGAGATATCCTTTGCAGAAGCAGATTTAAAGGAGCACGACATTAAAACAATAGAAGAGATTGAGATGGTTTTACATATATCTGAGATCGAATCCTGGGATAGCCTGCTTATCTCAGACCCTATAACAGTTAGCTTTAAATAAGGAGATGACATCATTGTATAACTTGCTTAGGATTTTACTAGTAATAAGCTTTATTTGTATAGGATTTGGGATAGGAATTGGAGACCCCTATATGAAGCCCTTAATTATAGTGGGTGCAATTGCCCTGCTAATACATATAGTCCTAAGTGCCACTAGCTCCTATAGAAAGAAAAAGGAAGAAAGGGCAAAAAAGGATTAGGACAAGGATAAATAAAGAGAAGGATTACTTAGCAAAAAAGATTACTAAATAAAAAGGTTTACTATAATATAAAAGTATAGTTCATAAGCAAAATTTTAAAAACATGGCCTAGCAGGGGCCATGTTTTTTTACTCAGTTTGCATAATGAAGTAAAATATATAAGGTGCATCTGAATTATTGAACACTTGTAACTTTATATCTTTATATGGTACAATATAGAAAACCATGGTATAATGTAGTACACTCTAATAGCTATAATTTATAGCAATCGCTTTTTTGACCCAACATTTTTATTAACTAACTTTGTAGCTGACTTAAATTGTAGACTTGAAATTTCAAAAACTGATTACCTAGACAGCCTAGGCAAAGAGAGGATAGGGGTTTTATATGAAGGACAAATATGCAAGGTCTGCAGTTCTAGCTGTAGAATTATTCACAACAGGAAAAGTGGATTCTCCCTTGAGGGCCTGGAAGGCAGCCGTGAATGAGGTTTTTGGGGTTTGGAGCACAAGTAAAAACAAGGGATGTCCAAAGAGCGTCTTTTTGTCCCTGTGTGAAACGGGCAAGGTCAAGGGAATCGAGGCTGGTGAATACACCCAGGCCAAGATTAACAAAGAGTTCGCCCTTAGGGCATTGGATCTGATTACAAAGGATCCATCCCTTGTAGATAAGAGGGAACTTTTATGGGAGATGGTTTTAGAAGGTCAAGAAAAAGTTCATAATTTCCAAATGGATGTGGTTATAGGTCTATGGAAAAACAACTTGCTTATGGTCTGAGTTAAAGTAGGCTTTTTAACCCTTATAGTAATCAGGGGGTTTGGGGGATGTGTACGAAATTTATTAAAAAGCTTAGACACAAGTATGTGGTTAATCAGATTAACCGTATAGAATTACCAGAGTTTGAGAATACACCACTAGTTAGAAAATCTATTGTTTTTACGGGNCGGGTCCAGAAGNTGGGGCTTAGGCTAGCCACCTATAAGCTAGCAAANCGCCTAGGTCTAACAGGCTGGGTTAGAAACAGNCCAGATAAAAGGGTAGAGGCCGAAATCCAAGGAGAATTTGAAAAGATCATTTTTTTTGGTAGATTATCTAAAATCAATTAAAAGAGCAAAGATTAAATCGGTTNAGATTGATGATATGCTAATTTCAGAAAATGAGCATAGCTTTACACTTGTTAAGTGAGCATCTTTTGTCATACTTATTAAGTGCCTAGAGCCTGCTAGATAAGCAGACTCTAGGCCTTATATTTAACTTGATAATATGGGCTGGATTTGCTGGCCTTTAAGGGCTGCCTCTAGGGTAACTGGTATTAGGCTCATATCTGAGACAATTGACCTTGCCTTATTGTATGGTGCATCCTGCCTTAGGGGTACTAGGTAGACATTTGGCATATTTAATAGAGTACCTAGGTTTTTTGCATTATTGCTAAGGGCATCGTTACTAGCTATAGATAAAACCACAGGACTAGCATTTCTAAGCTGGGCCTTTACTGCCATCAGTACTGGTGTATCTGTAATGGCGTTAGCTAGCTTTGCCATGGTGTTGCCTGTACATGGGGCAACTAGGATTATATCAAAGAGCCTTTCTGGGCCTACGGGCTCAGCATCTACAATTGTATCTATTATGTCTTTTCCGGTAATGCTTTGGACCTGATCTCTTAGGTCCTTTGCTGTGTGAAAACGGCTGTTATAGAGGGCTGTTGCATAGGAAAATATTGCCCTTATATCTGCTCCCATATCCTTTAGCCTTTTCATCTGTTCTATAGCGTCCTTGTGGGTGCAAAAGGACCCTGTCATACAAAAACCAAGCTTTATTCCTTTCAATTTATTGAAAACCTCCTTTAAAGCCAAGGTTTACTTCCCAATATTTTTTAGCACATATAGTATATCAACCAGGCCTTTAGTAAATTTTGGTATCTGGCTCTCCTTACTAGCCTTTACTTTATTTAATTCCTGGTTCTTCTTACTTAAGCCTTTACTAGCTTTAGCATAGTATCTAAGATGATCTTGCCTGCTGTTTGGGGGGCAACCTTTCCAGGCAGGCTAAGGTCTAGTCTAGCCCTGATACCTAAGTCTTTTGCAGCCTCAAAGTCTGTACCCCCAGGATAGGACGCTAGGTCAATTATTAGGGCATCCTTATTTACCTTTTTGAGGGCTTTTTTATCTAGGATTAGGTAGGGTATGGTGTTAAAGATAAAGTTCTGGCTGGCAAGGACCTTGCCAAGGCTATTAATATGAATAGGCTCAAAGCCCCTCTCCCTTAGCCAGGCTAGGTCTTGGTCCTTTCTGGCCCCTACGCTTACATGGGCCCCTATCCCCTTTAGCATACGGGATAGACTTTTACCTATCCTTCCATAACCAAGGACCAGGGCTTTTGACCCATGCAGGGTTATAGGTGAGTTTTCCATGGCTATTTGTATAGCCCCTTCTGCAGTAGGGATTGCATTTAGGATAGAAAAGGATTCTTCCTTTAATAAATCGTAGTATTCTATAGATTTTTCCTTGGCTAGGGCCATAAAGTCCTGGTCAGCCCGACCAAGTATGATGATGGTAGGGGGCTTGACATAATGGAAAAGGTCCTCAAGGTCTACCTTTTCTAGCTCTAGACCCGCCATATCCATATCTATATAGCCCTCCTTATCCCTATAGGGTATTGGAAGGACCAATACATCAGATTCAAAAAGCTCAGGGCAGAGGCTAGCATACTCTTTAACCTGCCCCCTTATTCCCCTTAAGGCCAGTCCAAAAACCTTTATATCATAGCCCATATCCGCCATTAGGCTCAAGGCTTCTCTTTGCCTCTTGTCACCACCTATAAAGGTGAAAGATCTGGTCATATAGATACCTCCGTATGATAAAAATAAATAACTGTATATCTAGGGCCTAATAAGCCTGGATTTATATGATAATATACTATGAAGAGTAGGCCCTATAAGTGCAGGTAGACTTTTTACTTTCTAATTTTTGATAGCAGGTGGCTACAGACTAGCCTTAATATTTTTGTTTACCTGCCAATAGCTATAGGCTAGGAGGAAATTAATAAGTGACCATGGAAAGTATTAAGGAAGGCTATAAGTAGAGTTATCATGGGAATTTGATTAGAATATTTAGGTATAAGGGACCATGCAGACATAATTTAAATATATGGGTATAAGGAACCGAGGATATATGATTTAAAGCTATGTTAAAGAGGGCAAAGGTGCATATATTTGACTGAGCTGTACAGAGAAAAGAAAACTATTTACTAGATAGGGTGGAGTTGATTTTAGGTGAATATACTTAAAGCAGGCTTTATAAAGGACTTTATTAAAATAGCTGATGATGGTTACAAGATGGGCTGGCACGAATGTAATGGGGGTAACCTTTCATACCGGCTTAGGGAAGAGGATATAGAGCTTTTAAGGTTCAGTCTAGAGGCCAGTGGACCCTTTATAAATATAGGGACAAGGGTTCCTGACCTGGCAGGAGACTACCTTGCCATTACAGGGGCTGGTAGCTTTTTTAGAAATATTAGCCTATCTGCCTATGACAATATTGGGATCATACAGATAAATGATAGAGGGGATGCCTATAGGTTATGGTGGGGCCTTGCTAGTGGCAGGGGACCTACAAGCGAGCTGGCCTCCCACCTTATGATCCATTCGGTTAAAAAGAGGGCTAATAAGGACGGCCAAAGGGTGCTTTACCACTGCCACCCGGTTAATCTAATTGCCCTTAGCTTTGTACTTCCCTTGTCTAACAAGGTCTTTACTAGAGAGCTTTGGGAGATGATGCCAGAGTGCCCCCTGGTTTTTCCTGAGGGACTAGGGCTAGTTGAATGGATGCTGCCAGGGTCCCTTGACCTGGCCCTTGCGACTAGCCAGCTAATGGAGAAATATAATGGGGTTATATGGGCCCATCATGGCCTTATTTGCTCAGGTGAGGACTTTGATGCAAGCTTTGGCCTAGCCCATACAATTGAAAAGGCAGCCCAGATTTTAGTAAAGGTCCTATCCATGGGCCAAGGCAAGGTCCAAAGGCCAAGGGCTAGAGACCTAAAGGCCCTGTCCGATACCTATAAGCTAAAGCTAGGCCAAGAATTTTTAATAGATAATGACTAATTGTTAAAGGATTGATGGGCAAAAGCTTTTTAGCTAGTTTTGCTTCTAAGCTGCCTAAATAGGGCGTATTTAGACACACAGGTTCAAATATGATGATATTGTATTTGATTTTCCTCCATTATACTATGTAGATAGGCTGAGGCAAGGAGGGTTAGCAAGTTCTTGCTTGGCCTATAAGAAGGCTAGTATATGGAGGCTTTTTATTGGGATAGTAGCAGATGAAAACTGCAACTCTATACAGTAAGCCCATCTACCACAGTATACTACTAGAGGCCTTTCTTTATATGGCCCCATTACTACACAGGTGCCAACCTCTGTCCTACAGCTTCAC
>JGI24708J26588_10002552_pt1 | contig 13719 bp, 8 predicted proteins | sample BioPla1DNA2_FD_26588 | JGI IMG/M metagenome (IMG submission 26588) | reverse complement strand
CCCCCGCGAGCCAGGATGATAACATCAACATTGCCCAGACGGTTGAGGCGGCGGATAGAGGCCACGATATCGGCAGGAGCCCTTGTTCCCTGCACCAAAGTTTCAACCAGCAGAAATTGAACGGGAGCAAAGCGGTTCCCGGCGGTGCTCAGAATGTCCTGCAGGGCGGCCCCGGTCGGGGAAGTCACCAGCCCCACCCGGCGCGGGTAAGCAGGAAGCGGTTTCTTGTGCCGCAGATGGAAGAGCCCTTCCCGCTCGAGCTGTTTTTTAAGTTGTTCAAAAGCCAGATAAAGTGAGCCCATCCCTGCAGGTTCGAGCTCATCGACAATGAGCTGGTACTGGCCAGAAGGCTCGTAGACAGAAATGCGACCGATGCCCCAGACGTTCATCCCATCGGAAGGCAGAAATTTGCAACGGAAATTGTCTCCTTTGAAAAAGGCGCAACGCAACGAGGAACGCTCATCTTTCAAAGTGAAGTACATGTGGCCCGAACGATGATGAGTGAAATTTGAAATCTCTCCGGCCACCGTGATATGGGATAGGATACTATCGGTCTCGAGCAGACCCCGGATATAACTGTTGACTTCAGTTACGGAGAAGATCCGTTTATCATCCATGGCAATATTTTACCGTTACCGGTTCAATTAGGCAAGCAACCGGATAGTAGAAAAGTAATGATACAAGCGCTTTTTCTTCCCGACAGTTTACAGGAAAATCGTTGCACCCCCGAAGGATTCAATCAAATATTTCAAGCCCTTCTCCATGATGACGAACGCTACAATCAATGGATGAAGTGCAATTCAAACAGCTACTCCATGATGTCTATCATTTCCCATTCCGGTATCTGCCCATCAACCTTGTAATGCATGAACTCCAATTCAATAGGTTCGTTTGACCCGTCATTTTTGGAGATGATGACTTCGATCAGAAAATAGTTTTTTTCGGCTCCTTCCCTGTTATCGTTGTCGATAAAAATGGAAACAACGGTCTGCCCCTCAGAATCGAAATGAGCGACCAGAGGCTCTACCACATTGCCCTGCAAGGCATCAAGGTCAGCCTGATCGTAGTAATCCTTTGACATGATAAAAACCTGCGGCAGAACCAGGCCTTCCGGATAGGGATACTGGTGAGGCCCCCCCGGCAATTCCAACTTCTCCGCCTCCAGCGCCCCGTTTTCCTCTTCACTTTTCGTCTGGAACAACTCATCCGGCGGCGAACAGCCAATGACCGGAACGATCATCAAGATGAACACCACGACAGTAAACAGGAATACTCCAATTCGTTTTGACATTTTCCGCCCTCCTTCGTATTCCGGTATTTTTATAATCGTAACAATCCCGGCAGTTTCAAAACATATTTTTCGATGCTCCATCCGGCATTGAAGTCGATTTCATTTCCAAAGACAGGAAATTGTCCATGCGATGCAATTATAGCAATTCTAGGTTATGAACGTCAATTGTATGAATGCCCCCGTCAGCTGCCTCCACCGGAGTGCAGTGCAGGCCGGGAAGAAGACCCGCCAGGCGGAAACAGGATGCCATCTTGCAACCATTGCGAGGGAGTCAACGATGCTCACCCTGCCGGCACAACGAGCCACGCACAATGCATGTTGTGCTTCCCCGTTTTCAGGAGATAATTGCTGCTGCTTGGGTCTCTTTCCCCTATATTTATTTTGTCAACCTGTCGGGCTAAAAAAGCGTGATATAATCAAGAATATCAAAATCATCGAGAATATCTTCGGGTATCCATGAAACAAAATATTCCAAGGGGGCTTCTGGAATGGCATTCGTATATACCAATTTTCTGGATGGCAACTATTATTTGCATCAGGGATTGACCAGGAAGGGCAATCCGCGCTACTGGTTTTCAAAAAAACCGGATGGAACCCTTGTTGATAGAATTCCCGATGGTTACAGAGTACATGAAACACCAAACGGAATGGTATATCTGGCAAAGATAAGGCCACCGGTTTTCTCCAGAAGTGAAATAAATGCGGTTAAAAGCAGCATCCCCAAAAAACTTGACGCAAAAGTAAACATCATGAAAAACATGATCACAATATACCTCAAAATAGAATGCGATGATTGGTACAATCCCCTCATGAGATTTATCCTTGTGAACAAGAAAACCAGGGAGTTCGAAGCTCAAAGATACTGTTTCAGGAGTTCAAGTCGTGGTTGGATAGAACTGGATACATCTACAGATTTGAAAAAACTGGCAAAGAAATGTTGCGTTCGTCTGGGCCAAGATTCCTTTTATGATCTACCCTATCTGGTGGACGGCTTCCTGTGATCTTCCGGAAGCTACATCCTCCCCATCTTTTATTTTCTTCAGTTTATTTTCAATTGATGAAGGATATGTCATTATCCATGATCGGGGGCTGATGTCACCCCGCAACCTATCTGCATCAACACAACGAAAGTTCTTCCCGGAGCTTCCCCTCCAGGTCCTTGATGCAGATAGAGCCGGCATCCAGAAGGCCGTAAGAACGGTAATGGTCTCCCGCCGGCAGGGACAATGACCCCGGATTGGCAATATATATCCCGTCTTTCTTCCCGAGAGCGGGGATATGGGTATGGCCACAGAGCATAACATCGCCCCGATTCAACGGGGGCCGCAGATCCCCATTGTATATGTGGCCATGCGTCATCAATATCCTTCTTCCTTCCAGAAAAACGGTAGAAAGAACAGCCGCCAGCGGAAAATCGAGGACCATTTCATCGACTTCACTGTCACAATTGCCCTTCACGGCAACAATTCTTTCGGCATAACTGTTGAAGGCAAGTGCCACCTCCGCGGGGTCGTAGTCCCGGGGGAGCGGGTTACGCGGCCCATGATAGAGTATATCGCCCAGGAGAAGAAGATGATCGGCATCCTCCTTCTCGAATAACTCCAGAGCACGGCGTGTATAATGCAGCGAACCGTGGATATCGGCGATGAACATCAGTTTCATGTCTGTCCCCCTCCTTCCTTTCGCAGATTTTTTTGTTCGCTATGATACCCATAGAAATTGAACTACTCAAAACAGGCCATGCAAACGATTGCCCCGGGTGCATTGACGGTTAAAGATCCGGAAGGGCATAAGCCAAGCCCATCCATTCGCGGAAGACCCCCAGGGTACATCGATGGTTGAATATTCCACATCGGGGATGCCAGTTCCTTGCTCGTCGTTTCATATATTTTGTCGTATCGGCCTCGGTATGATACTATAATTTCAGCACTGTTGCGGCAATGTGCATGATCCCGGGGCAGGTTCGGCCCGCGGCCACTGTTACGCAACATTCAGTTTCTGAACAAACGAAGGAGGAAAGCCCCGACCACCGCCCGTGCAGAGTTTTCCGACCGTCGTTCTCCATGGGCACAGGATTGAACAGATGAATAAATTTACCGTGGATCCACGCCCGCCAATCTACCTCTCTCTTGACGAGGAACAATGGAACGAGAAGATCGCCAGATCAAGAGAGCTTGCCTCCCCCTGCGGCTTATGTGCCCGGCATTGCCGGGCCATGAGATACAAAGACACGGGGTCCGGAAAATCTGTCCTGCCAGCAACCGGTTTCTGCGGAATAACATACCGGGCGCTCATATCTTCCTTCGGGCCGCATTTTGGCGAGGAATCCCCGCTGGTGGGTTCGAGGGGGTCGGGCACCATCTTCTTTGCCGGCTGCAATCTGGGTTGCTCATTTTGCCAGAACTACACCCTGGCCCACCTGGGTGAAGGGCGGGAAGTCACCGATGAACAGCTGGCCCACATCATGCTCAGGGTGCAGCAGATGGGTTGCCACAACATCAATCTGGTGACGCCTACCCATGTGGTCCCCAACATCCTGAATGCGGTGAGAACCGCCTCCCGTCTTGGCCTCGAACTCCCGCTGGTTTACAACACCGGGGGGTATGATGATCCGGAAACGATCCGCCTCCTGGACGGGGTCGTCGATATCTACATGCCCGATATGAAATACGGTGAACGCGAACCTGCCGAGGAATTTTCCGGAGCACCCGATTACCCGGAAATCAATTTTGCGGTGGTCAAGGAAATGCACCGGCAGGTCGGGGATCTGGTCTTCAACAATCAGAATGGAACGGCGGTCCATGGCCTTCTGGTAAGGCATCTGGTTCTGCCGGAAGGGAAAGCCGGCACGGAGAAAATAATGACTTTCATCGCTGAAAAAATCTCCCGTGACACCTACGTCAACATCATGGCGCAGTACCGGCCCTGCTACAAGGTCGTGGGGCATCCTGTGCTGGGAAGAAGGATCACTTCCAGCGAATACCGGGCTGCCCTGGAAATCGCCCGCAAAGCCGGGCTGAGAAGAATCTGAAAACAGAACAACCCGTTATCGTTTCTTCTTGGGGAATTTTTCTGCCCCCTTTGGCCGGGAAAGACCCGAGACCAAGCCAGCCGCCCGAAAAGACAAAGGGGACGGCTCGCCACCCCTGGCAGCGAAAACCGTCCCCAAAATTGTTCACCTGAAACGAAGGTTCACGATTTATAACAGATTGTTCTGTATCCTGCAGGCTTTCAACGCATTCTTGATAAGCATGCGATTGGTTACCGAGCCCACACCACCGGGAACAGGAGTGATGGCTTTGGTCTTATCCTTGACGGCATCAAAAGAAACGTCACCGACAGTCTTGGTCTTGGGCTTGCCTTTCTCGTTGAGCACTGGCTGGCCGTTCTCATCAAGTACCTTGACCCGGTTTATACCCACGTCGATCACGATCGCCCCTTCCTTGACCAGGTCCGGGCCAATCAGATCAGCCTTGCCCGCGGCAACGATCAGAATGTCGGCTTTGGTTGTATGCTGCGCCAGATTGCCCTTCATGCTCGTAAATACATGAGTTACAGTGGTGGTAGCATTGCGGTTAAGCGCCAGAAATGCAGCGGGTTTCCCGACGATATTCGAGTGGCCAACGACGACGATCTCCGCTCCCTCGAAGAAATCCTTGGGATCGACCTTCTCGACTTCACGCGCATAGCGCTCCAGAATTTCAATCACCGCCGCCGGAGTGGCCGGCGGAAAAGTGGGTTCCCCGAGGGCCAGCTTGCCCATGTTGAAAGGATGGAAACAGTCAATATCCTTGTTCACATCGATGGTATTGATCACCGCACTGTCGGAAATATGTTCCGGGAAGGGGCGCAGTGGCAAAATGCCGCTCACGGCGCTGTCAGCATTCAGTTTTTTTACAACCTCGATAACATCTTTCTCGGGAATATCTGCCGGGGGATTCTCGTTGATATAGTTGAAACCAACCTCCTCACAAAACCTCTCGACCTGCCCACGGTACATCCTGGAGCCAAAATCGTCCCCCACCAGCAGGGTGGCAATACCCGGGGTAATACCTTTACTTTTGAGTGTCTTGACCTCTTCAATTATTTCTTGCATCATCGTATCGCCGATAGCCACGCAGTCGATAACCAAAGTCATAAAACCAGCACTCCTTTCTATTACAAAAATTTGATCAAACTTGCACAATTATAACAAATTATGCACATGTCTGTCAATTGAATTGATTTGCGCCATTCAGTTAAATCAGCATCGTTGTTGCTTTCTTTTTCTCATTCCGTCGCAAAATTCCCCCTCCGAGCCTTCTGGTAAAATACATGGACATATCAAAGGAGCACATCAAAATAAATTCAAGATTACCGATATAAAAACAGGAAAACAACCTTGAGTGTAGAATCAAATAGTAGTAGAATGGCTTTTGCTGGCATTCGCAAATAAAAGCTATTCAACTGTCGTCGTCCCCCGGAGATGTAAAAACACCCGGGAACCGACGCCACTTAAAAATATGACAAGAAAAAACCCGCAACGCTTGCCAGATAACGCTTTTTTGTATTTGGAGAAGTAAAAATGAAACGCCGGATAATATTTTCAATCAAATATCCTTTTTTGATAAACCCTTGCAATACGTGTATTTAACGGATTTCCAGCCTACCTATGAGGAATTGAAACTCCGGAATGTGAGCGATTGCCCACAATCCGGGCAGAATTTCCAGCCTACCTATGAGGAATTGAAACCTAGATGAGGATTACAGTAACGATGACAGGATCGACCATTTCCAGCCTACCTATGAGGAATTGAAACCCAGAGGTGACCCAGGGGGACCACGACCAGAGGGAAATTTCCAGCCTACCTATGAGGAATTGAAACCGGTGGATTTGTCCTACCACCCACAACCGCAGGGGAATTTCCAGCCTACCTATGAGGAATTGAAACTGGAGGACGAACGGGGCCCCGGCCGGCCCGAGGTGATTTCCAGCCTACCTATGAGGAATTGAAACCCGCTGCTGCGCTACCGAATGGGTTTGTCCCATTCAATTTCCAGCCTACCTATGAGGAATTGAAACCGTGTGTGTGTGTGGCGGTACTCTGGTCGTTAGTTAATTTCCAGCCTACCTATGAGGAATTGAAACCAAACCATAGCGAACAATCCCTAAAAAATGGGTGAAAATTTCCAGCCTACCTATGAGGAATTGAAACCCCAGATGAGGTTTAACAAAAAATAGGTATATAAGATTTCCAGCCTACCTATGAGGAATTGAAACATTGCACATGCACATACTTTCACAAAATGTCGATGTGATTTCCAGCCTACCTATGAGGAATTGAAACAATAGCAACCTAATAAGAAGGAAGGGAGAGAAAAAAATTTCCAGCCTACCTATGAGGAATTGAAACATAACCTCTATAAGGAGAGCTTACAAGCTGTGCTATATTTCCAGCCTACCTATGAGGAATTGAAACCGGGCTGTCCGATAAGTCCACTGCAACCGGAACAACATTTCCAGCCTACCTATGAGGAATTGAAACTAGGAAATGAAAAAAGCTAAAACTTGACGAGCAACTATTTCCAGCCTACCTATGAGGAATTGAAACTCCGCTATCCCTACTTGGTAGTAGGGATACATCTCTATTTCCAGCCTACCTATGAGGAATTGAAACTATAACTCCTTTCTAAAAAAAAGTCCAGCCAAACAATTTCCAGCCTACCTATGAGGAATTGAAACCTTCTCCTTCCTTCCTTATTAGGTTGCTGTCTATCTATTTCCAGCCTACCTATGAGGAATTGAAACCCCACTCTCCCAAACACATGAATCCTTCTCTATCAGATTTCCAGCCTACCTATGAGGAATTGAAACTCAGACGCACTTCAAGGCGGTCGAGGTTGTCGATATTTCCAGCCTACCTATGAGGAATTGAAACTGCGGATGCAATCTTTCCTTGCGGTTGTGGAGAGTCATTTCCAGCCTACCTATGAGGAATTGAAACAAAATTAACAAATATTTAATGTAATCCAACCAGACATATTTCCAGCCTACCTATGAGGAATTGAAACTATCTTCCTCATGTCTTATTCCGTAGCGATTCACCCATTTCCAGCCTACCTATGAGGAATTGAAACTTGTTCCTACTTGGTGGAAATACACCTAAAGTACTATTTCCAGCCTACCTATGAGGAATTGAAACTCAGTCTTGGAAAAACAGGGGGGAGATTAGTCCCCATTTCCAGCCTACCTATGAGGAATTGAAACTCTTCCGCACTCATTACACGTGCAGAAGGAATTTTCATTTCCAGCCTACCTATGAGGAATTGAAACGGCAAAAATATGGCATGCAAAAGAAAAAAATATTTTTATTTCCAGCCTACCTATGAGGAATTGAAACTCAATGGGCTCATATGTCATACATATTTACCCAGTATTTCCAGCCTACCTATGAGGAATTGAAACCAAAATTTTGATGTGCTTGGGACTTGCACACTGAATTTCCAGCCTACCTATGAGGAATTGAAACTTGGTGGTGCATGGCCACTAAACGGGCCCAAATTATATTTCCAGCCTACCTATGAGGAATTGAAACCAAAGTGCTATGACAGATCTGTTGGAAACCGTAGAGATTTCCAGCCTACCTATGAGGAATTGAAACATGACAAGCCAGGACCGGGCCCCGCTCGCAAATGCAAATTTCCAGCCTACCTATGAGGAATTGAAACCAAACAAACTCACCTTTCCGCCCTGGGTGTAGGCCCCATTTCCAGCCTACCTATGAGGAATTGAAACGGAAGGGAAAGATTAAAGACATTCCAGACAAATATGATTTCCAGCCTACCTATGAGGAATTGAAACATCGAGGTAGCCGACTTCTTTCATACACGCCCGGTATTTCCAGCCTACCTATGAGGAATTGAAACTAGGTATAGATTGCATTAAGGAAGTTGCCCAGATGTGATTTCCAGCCTACCTATGAGGAATTGAAACCACACGGATGAAACCGTTTGCAAAATCTCGGTGAGCATTTCCAGCCTACCTATGAGGAATTGAAACGGCCGGCCCGGTCCTCTTTCTTCCTCCACGGGCCCATTTCCAGCCTACCTATGAGGAATTGAAACGCAGAAGTTGTTGCAGAACGTCTTTTCGCCCGTGTATTTCCAGCCTACCTATGAGGAATTGAAACTGACTGACAAAAAAGCAATAGCAGCGTGGAACGGATTTCCAGCCTACCTATGAGGAATTGAAACACTAGGGGCTGCTACCACGGCCTGCCCCGTGCCGCAAAATTTCCAGCCTACCTATGAGGAATTGAAACAACAAACGTCCGAACTCAACTATACTTCCATGGTCCATTTCCAGCCTACCTATGAGGAATTGAAACATAAAACAAAAAAGGAGTGATAGTGATGACAAGAAGATTTCCAGCCTACCTATGAGGAATTGAAACTATTCTTCGTCGGTCTCGAGGTTGACCGCCATTGCTATTTCCAGCCTACCTATGAGGAATTGAAACGGACAACATAATACCTGTTGTCATAGTCGGCACCCAATTTCCAGCCTACCTATGAGGAATTGAAACCCGGCGGTGCGGTATAGATCCTGGTGCCGCCATTGGATTTCCAGCCTACCTATGAGGAATTGAAACGATGTTGTCCCTGTCGGCACGGTTGGTGCAAAGTGAATTTCCAGCCTACCTATGAGGAATTGAAACTTTTTTCTAATATGGCGGGGGGAGGCGGGGCCGAATCATTTCCAGCCTACCTATGAGGAATTGAAACCGTTATTTCCTGAACATCTATACTATCGATCACCGACATTTCCAGCCTACCTATGAGGAATTGAAACAGCACTTCGATCAGATGTTCTATTTGCACTGACGCTATTTCCAGCCTACCTATGAGGAATTGAAACTCCTGTAACTGTTATAAACCCTTCCTCATCGTTCAATTTCCAGCCTACCTATGAGGAATTGAAACAGCATTTTCTCACCTCCCTTCCTAACGAGTGTTCAAATTTCCAGCCTACCTATGAGGAATTGAAACTGAAATAAGCCTGATACCGTCGGATTGTCCTCACAGATTTCCAGCCTACCTATGAGGAATTGAAACATTTTATTTTGCCCCGTTTTTCGGCACGGGGCGGATTTCCAGCCTACCTATGAGGAATTGAAACCAAACGGCGCGGCGGAAGATTTTTGCATCGGAAATAATTTCCAGCCTACCTATGAGGAATTGAAACGATGAGGATACAGAGGAAAAAGACATTCGGATGTGATTTCCAGCCTACCTATGAGGAATTGAAACGCTATTAGCCACTCGCGCGCCTCGTCGGCGCTCAGAATTTCCAGCCTACCTATGAGGAATTGAAACGCAGCCGCACTTCCACCACCGGTCCCACCTCGGGCCATTTCCAGCCTACCTATGAGGAATTGAAACTCTTTCCTTCCGCTAACCAGCACCCGGACCCAGTGCATTTCCAGCCTACCTATGAGGAATTGAAACGCCACTGCCCAAAAGTGACATTTGTCATACGGCGGAATTTCCAGCCTACCTATGAGGAATTGAAACCCGAATGGGATGATTACGACAACTACCGTTAGGCTATTTCCAGCCTACCTATGAGGAATTGAAACGCTTGTGCCACAGAAAAGAGCAGTTACGCCCCTCCATTTCCAGCCTACCTATGAGGAATTGAAACTAACAAAATACCTCCTTGATTTTATTTTGCCCCGTATTTCCAGCCTACCTATGAGGAATTGAAACGGATCTATACCGCACCGCCGGCGGCCGGTGGGTCCATTTCCAGCCTACCTATGAGGAATTGAAACCCGCCGCCGTAGGCATCGCATGTGTCGAACATGTGAATTTCCAGCCTACCTATGAGGAATTGAAACTTCTGCGTACGCTTTTACTGCAGATAAATACACCCATTTCCAGCCTACCTATGAGGAATTGAAACTATAATTCCGGGGCGATTACACCCAGACCGGAGACATTTCCAGCCTACCTATGAGGAATTGAAACAATCCGAGTGCGACCAATTCAGTTTCTTCAATCATATTTCCAGCCTACCTATGAGGAATTGAAACCGGAATATGTAAGAGAAGATGGTTTTAGCTTCGGCATTTCCAGCCTACCTATGAGGAATTGAAACCAAACGACCACGACCGGGCAGTAGAGAGGTACTTCCCATTTCCAGCCTACCTATGAGGAATTGAAACACCTGGACAACCACCTGGACACCCTGGACAACCTATTTCCAGCCTACCTATGAGGAATTGAAACTTTACCGACGTTGACCGGGCGAACCTGACCAACTCATTTCCAGCCTACCTATGAGGAATTGAAACGCTCATTCCAGCCCCTGAGGGCTTTGATGATTTGTTATTTCCAGCCTACCTATGAGGAATTGAAACCGCTTACGCCAAAGGAAAGAGCAGTTACGCCCCTCATTTCCAGCCTACCTATGAGGAATTGAAACACATCCACCAAAACCCCGTCCTCTATCGCCTGTTTTCATTTCCAGCCTACCTATGAGGAATTGAAACAAATCATCTTCCCATGTATAACTATAACTGGTTTTTATTTCCAGCCTACCTATGAGGAATTGAAACTTTAACATGGTAAACTCGTCAACTTTTTCTTGGATATTTCCAGCCTACCTATGAGGAATTGAAACGTCAGGACCACGGGCTTGTTGTAGTCCCGCCCGTCGAATTTCCAGCCTACCTATGAGGAATTGAAACCTTTTTATATAGGAATAGTCGTAGGGGTGTTCTTCATTTCCAGCCTACCTATGAGGAATTGAAACAACTAGCGTGCAACGTGCTGGATTCTATATCGAAACATTTCCAGCCTACCTATGAGGAATTGAAACACCGTCGCTCCCATTTTCATTCCTCCTTGTTTTTATTTCCAGCCTACCTATGAGGAATTGAAACAGAAAGAACATCAGGCCGTCGCCGTCAAGTGTTAGACATTTCCAGCCTACCTATGAGGAATTGAAACCATACTTGAGTTGGTGGAAAGGCATAAATATATCAATTTCCAGCCTACCTATGAGGAATTGAAACCTACCTGGATAACCCTTCAAGTGTTTTTCTGCCAACATTTCCAGCCTACCTATGAGGAATTGAAACCCACTACGGAGTGGGAATGTTCCCGCTTCCCGCCGTATTTCCAGCCTACCTATGAGGAATTGAAACTCTATCGATAGTTTAAACGGACAATTCATGTCCACTATTTCCAGCCTACCTATGAGGAATTGAAACACGAGTGAAGTCCAACTCTCCGCTACTACTTCTTATTTCCAGCCTACCTATGAGGAATTGAAACCCAGAGGAAAGGAGGGGAGAGAATGATAAAGAAAATTTCCAGCCTACCTATGAGGAATTGAAACCCCTTTCCTTCCCCTTCCCCCGGTTTTTCCTTCCCCATTTCCAGCCTACCTATGAGGAATTGAAACTGGACAGCATCCACTCGGTTGTGGTTGACATCATCATTTCCAGCCTACCTATGAGGAATTGAAACCCGTTGGTCAGCAATCGGAACTCCCTGGTGAACTTTATTTCCAGCCTACCTATGAGGAATTGAAACCTCTTTGAACTGCCCATGGTAGTTCGTCTATCGTTATTTCCAGCCTACCTATGAGGAATTGAAACTAATATTCCTCCTCCTCTATTTCTTCTTCATCTTCATTTCCAGCCTACCTATGAGGAATTGAAACAACATAGCAATCATACGCTCGCAGTTGATAATTTATTTCCAGCCTACCTATGAGGAATTGAAACCATGATGGGATGTCCGCACTCACAATTCAAGTTTTATTTCCAGCCTACCTATGAGGAATTGAAACCCCGTGATGTCACCCGCGCGGAACTGATCCGGGAGATTTCCAGCCTACCTATGAGGAATTGAAACAACGATACACACGGCACCAGCAACTAACGTTCCGGATTTCCAGCCTACCTATGAGGAATTGAAACATCGTTACGAACTACTGCTATCGATACCGGCGCGCCTATTTCCAGCCTACCTATGAGGAATTGAAACGCAAAATCTTCCCCGGAAAGGATGACTTCCCTAGTCAATTTCCAGCCTACCTATGAGGAATTGAAACACGGATGTTCCATTTTCTTACACGGGACGGGAAATATTTCCAGCCTACCTATGAGGAATTGAAACCTCGGATAGTTGATGATACGATCAAGCATTTCGTTGATTTCCAGCCTACCTATGAGGAATTGAAACACAGAACAAAACGGTCGCTCCTGTGTCAAGAGGCGGTATTTCCAGCCTACCTATGAGGAATTGAAACGCCACTTTGCACCTGCCCCCTTTTCCTCTGGACATATTTCCAGCCTACCTATGAGGAATTGAAACCCAAGTGCGAACTACCCCGAAAGAACCTTGCGGAGTGATTTCCAGCCTACCTATGAGGAATTGAAACTGGTGTAAAAATGCAGCCACGAGGAAAATCGCCCTGATTTCCAGCCTACCTATGAGGAATTGAAACACTAGCCGGATCAGTTCCGGTGTAGACGGGACCTTATTTCCAGCCTACCTATGAGGAATTGAAACCCAATATCTTCTATGCGATAAAACTGTGATGGAAGAATTTCCAGCCTACCTATGAGGAATTGAAACACGAAACATACAAAGATAACATCGATACGAATAATATTTCCAGCCTACCTATGAGGAATTGAAACCACTTCAGGTGTAAAATACACTTTTAAACCACTAACATTTCCAGCCTACCTATGAGGAATTGAAACGACACATAAATCCTTCCCTATCAGCGTGAGGATGCTATTTCCAGCCTACCTATGAGGAATTGAAACGACGGCACCGGCGCAACAGGGGCTCCGCAAGATCCCTATTTCCAGCCTACCTATGAGGAATTGAAACTGGTCTAAAACTCACATATTCAATAAATGGTAAATCTATTTCCAGCCTACCTATGAGGAATTGAAACTCGAGGCTATCAATCAGCCCTTGCTGACGCATCTCCGATTTCCAGCCTACCTATGAGGAATTGAAACAGATCGCCTGAAGGCAATCTAGAAAAAATAAAGGGGATTTCCAGCCTACCTATGAGGAATTGAAACCCTTTTAACAGGGTCAAAAAGACTCCCGTCACCTAATTTCCAGCCTACCTATGAGGAATTGAAACAAAACTTTTTCATAAAAATACCTCCGGCGGTTTTAGATTTCCAGCCTACCTATGAGGAATTGAAACCGTTATTATTTCAAATCAATTATACGAACCGGAAAATTTCCAGCCTACCTATGAGGAATTGAAACAACTCAAAGCTTCGTTTAGTTCCTGCGTCCCCACGTATTTCCAGCCTACCTATGAGGAATTGAAACGATTATACATAACAGCCAGATCGAGCCGGTGAAAGCCATTTCCAGCCTACCTATGAGGAATTGAAACTGCA